>CDZP01043310.1_pt1 | contig 171681 bp, 166 predicted proteins | sample 554941 | NCBI WGS metagenome assembly CDZP01 (sample SAMEA3182064, study PRJEB8094) | gut metagenome | biome: human; feature: gut; material: Stool; isolation source: human stools | place: Canada | collected 2013-01-28
GTAGGAACACCCGCCAACCAGTGTTACTCCAACAGCCGTCACACATATAGGTGGACTCACTGCCGCTACCAGCCGCCGCAGGAAGCATGACATGAGGGTTGTTGCCAGAGTCAAGACCTTCCTCGGTGATGTAAGAACTGCTCCAATTCGTAGCACCCGTGTAGGAGAGTTTGGCGTAATTGCTTGCGGTATCGTCTGCATACTTGGACGGGTCGTTGCAGACATAGTAAGAGCCGTTGTTCCAGTTCACACCGTCAACCCATTCCCACACATTGCCCCACAGACCCTCGATACCTCTCCACACGACATCGACCTTGCCGTCCGTGCCAGAAGGTCTGCCAGTGAGATTCGGAATACTGTTGCAGGAGCCGGTTTTCAGAGAACCGCTGTTGCCGTCACAGTAACCTCTACCGATTTTGCTCTGCACATTGTTGTTGGCGAACTCAACCAGCATGAGCATTTGCACAGCGGAGAGTGCCGCAATGTCAATCAGGCTCCAACCTGCGCCCTTGCTCTTGGCATTGAAGCGGAACTGCGCTCTCGTCTGAGACACCTGAGGGCTTGCGCCGCTGACGGACTTGTTGTTGGAGGAGGTCTTGTATGCGCCGATGTAGGCGTGGTCACACTCCTTGCCAGCATGATTGAACAGCGGGTGAACGGAGAAACCAGCAGTGGGCTTGTCGGCGATTTTGATATACTCCACATTCCCGGAGCGGTAACGGCGATACCAGAACTTGGGGATTTTCACCATCACATCACCCGTGGAGAGGGTTTCACGCACAATGCCCTTCCAAGGCATGGCATTGTCGAAATCGCTATGACCTGCGCTTGCACCCACGGAAGCAGTGGCAGTCATGCCGACAGCGTTGTCGGTTCTCGCCCAAGCGGGGGACGAAGTACTCTTGTCTCTGCTGATACCGTAGATTTTCACGAAGGACAGCTCCACTTCCTCACTCTGCCCGTCAGAGGTGATTACGACCTGCTCAGAAGTGGTCTCGCTTCCGCTCACTGCTTTCACCGTCCAAGTGCCGACCTCGTGGACTTGGAACTGATAAGTACCCGTGCTGGTCGTGGCAGTGTAGACCGTTTCGTTCAGGGAGCAGGTCAGCGTTGCGCCAGCGGGATAGGTGACATCAATGGTGGCGGTGAAATAGTAGTAGGTGGCTTCGTAGTTCGATACCGCACCTGCCACAGACACTTTGGAAGTAGTGTTATCAGGCTTGGAGTACCCGTCAGCCGCCCCGTACTCGATGTGATAGGTGTGACCGATAGCGACCGTGAAGGAAGTGGTCTTCTGCGTCTTGGTGAGGGTGGCAGTTTTGGTATACTGCCCGTCCGTCTCGTCCACGCAGGTGATGGTGACGCTGGTAAATGCGCTATCATCGTCAATCTCGATGGTGACATTCGCCGTCTCGCCATCGGCGGGAGCCGCAGAAGCCCGGTTGCTCTCATTGGTGGAGAGATTGAACACGCCCTGCGTGGAGTACGGGAAAGCGGCGAAGTAGTAGGTCTTACCCTCGGTCAGACCGTCCACCACATACTCCTCGGTGGCGTACTCACCAAGCTCCTTGTTGTCGATAACCAGCGTACCCTCGCTGGTGTTCGTGGGGTACTGCTCCTCGCTCATGCGAATCATCACGCCGCCAACGGAGCAGAGCAGGTTTCCTGCGCTGTCATAGCTGTCGGCGGGTTCCAGAAATCTCAGTCCGATACTGTTTTTGGATTTTGCGAAAGCGGTGAACTCTCGCATGTTGTTGGGGGCTTGCCCAACTTTCTGCAAAATCTGGTCTACAGTCCATTTTGCTTCTGCCCAACTCATTACTGTACCTCCTCGTTGATAATCAGGCCGTCACTGCTAAAGGTGATGGTCTTCGTTTTCTGCAACAGCTCACCCTCGAACAACTTCTGGACAATCTTGTTCGCAGACACGAAGGTGGTCTCGATTTTCTTTGTGCCGTAGGTCTCGGTGATGGTCTCGCCATCAGAGGAAAAGACGGTCTTGCGGGGGTCAAATCCGTCCGTCTTCACTTCGAGAGCGTCAATCTGGTTTTGCAGATTGCCAGCCACATCCTCACCGAGCTGGTTCTTGATGAACTCGAACCAAGTGGTGAAAAGCTGTTCCTGCTGGCTCTCAAAGGCGGTAATCTCGTTGCGGTAGTCCGTCTTGATGGTCTCGATGATGGTGTCACCCTGCGCTTCCAGATTTTCCACATACGAGGTGAAGCCCTCCTGAGTAGCGTCAGCGGTGTCCTCGAACAAGCCCTTCTGCGTGTCGAAGTAGTTCTGGAAAGCCGTGTACAGGTCAGTCCCGTTCTCCACCATCGACATGAGGGTGTTCAGAGCTTCGTTCATGCGGTTGGCTTCCTTTGCCCCAAAGAACGAGTTGTCCTTGTTGCTGTACACCGTCACATCTTGGAACGAAACCGTCCCATCATCGTTATCGACCTGAGTGTACTTTTTCAGGCCGCTCCAAGTAGCGTCAGTGTAGTTTACAGGTAAAAGCTCCCAAGCCATTACAGTTCTCCTCCCTTCATTCCAAAGTTCCATTTGAACATCCGTCTGCCCTCAAACTCATTGGTGAGTCTGTCGTAAAGGTCGAGGATTGCTCCCTCCAATCGGTTGAGTTCCCGGAAATCCATTACATTTCCGTTGTCAACATAAATTGGAGGGTTCCCGTAATCACGGTTCAGGGAGCCGTTGTTCACTGTCTTCAAGTTCTCCTCAAGCTGATTGATTTCGTCAGCATAGAAGTAGTCCGCAGGAGTGCGGTCTTCTCCGAGAGAGACGATGGAGAACTCGTCATAGAGACGGCTTGCCAAGTCTCGGAGATAGGTGAGGTTGTTCTTGATACGGTTGAAGTCACTCGCATTGAACCTGTCCCCGATGTAATTCCCTTCGGAATCAATAGCCCCGTGCCAGTCTGTCTTAGGGGTTTGCCAAGCCATATTTCGCACCTCCTACCCTTCGGGCAGTTACCTTGCCCGAAAAACTCTGATTGAAATTGACGGTGTGTCGGTAGATGTTCACCTTCATGTTGCTATGGAACTCGTTTTCCTGATACACGATGTCGTTCACATCAATCTCCGGGTTTCCTCTCGTGTCGTACTCGTACTCGATACCCGAAGCGTAGTAATCGCCAAGCCACTCGGCGAGGTCGTTCGCCATTCCCATGTCAGACATCATCGGGTTTTCCCACTTGATGGTCTTACCACGGTTGTTAAGGGCTTTGACTGCGTATCGCTCAACGATTTTGTACCGATAACCGTAAATCTCTAAGCGGTATTTGCCCGTCACGCTGAACCGCACGGTGATGTAGTAGTTGCCCGAATCCTCAATGGTGACACCTCCCGTGGTGTTTTCCAGTACGGCTCGGAAGCCGTAGGAGGGTTCGCCGATGAAAAAGGTCTCCACATCACCAGCCTTGACATCCACTTCCTCACCGACAAGACTATCCTCCTGAGTACCGTTCTGGTAGCTGTAGCAGGGGACGATTACCTCTTTGATAAGCTCCTGTTTGATAGCTTTCGGCGAGGAGGTCATGTCGGTTCGGGTCATGGTGAAATCGGTAATGTCACCGAAGCTGAAATTGTTCAGCACAATGCGGTTGAACGGGTCAGCGGTCTTGGTGAACTCGATTTCCATGGTGTCGAAATCGTCAAGGTCGATATGCAGTATCGTGACACGCTCGATTTCGTCCTGCCCAACCTCGTACTCGGTCACGAGCTGACCATCGTTGTAAGTACGGATGGTAAACGCCGCAGGGAGCGTATTGCCGAACACGAACTTTGCACCGTAGTACATACAGGCCACTTCCTGCTCAATCGTGACCACTGGATTCTTTGTGAACAGCCCGTCTTCATCAGAAAGCTCCGCAGAAACGAAGCCGGTGTTGAAGCTCTTGCCGCTGAGGTCACGGGGCAGGAAGAACATCGTCCCGTCAGCCGTGGTGTAATTCGTATTCAGAGAAGCGTACTCGTCCTTTACGGTATCGTCCATGATGTTTTCCGCATGGGAGTACACCGCTTCGGTCTTTGCGCTTGCGCTTGCTTCCGGGACGAAATTGGACTTGATTTGAATAGTGCCGAACCTTGTCTGCGTGAGAACACACCGGCAAGCGTTTGCGATAATCTGTAGTGCTTCTTTGTGCTGCACCCTCGGAATAGGGTTCTTTGTGAAAAGAATCTTGAGCTGAGGGTCGATGTAGTAGTCCGTCAGGCCAGCGTCTTTCAGTACATCCTCAGCCAGCTCGTAGTAGCTCACACCCTCGCCGTTGTACATTCCCTTGTAGTACTCGGAGTCCATGTTTCTGAAAATGTCCTGACAGCGAATTGTGGCGGTGTAATCGTCAGACTCCCACTCCGAACACAACAGCCTGTTCCCTCGAATCCACTCGATTTCCCCGGTCTCCGGGAGCTGGTAGCCGTAGTAGATTTCCATTTCCTGCCCGGTTTCGAGGAAGTTGATTGCAGACTTGGGATTGTCCACATTGAAGTAGTGGTCGTAGTTCTTGAGCTGTACCGAGAAATCAATCTGCGGCACATCCGCACCGATGGGAGACACATAGCTCTCAAGGGTGGAACTCATGACATCTTGGTTGTAGTAGACCAAGCCGTAGCCGAAGCGGATGGAGTAGATACGAACACGGCTCTTGGGGTTCTTCATCGTGTAGAACACGAGCTTCACCTGCGTGGTGTTGGTCAACACTTCCTCAGTGGAGAACACCGCTTGGTCGTTCCCCCGGAACTCGATAACCTGTCCGCTACTGCTCACCATGTCGAAGTCAACCGGGTAGTTTTCTCCGAAATTGATGGTGATACCCTTGAAATCGGTCGCTACGATGTTCAGGTTGATTGTCAGCTCGAAGATAGCTTCCGTCAGGAGCTTTTCGCTGATAATGCCCGTGTCGAGGTATGCACCCGACTGGTTCTCCCTCGGAAGAAAGAACATGGAGCCGTCCACTCTCGTGAAGTTCTCCTCAAGCGTTGCATAGACCGTATCGTCACTCTTTTCGCCGAGTACATTTTTGGCGTTTGCGTAGTACGCAAAATCGCCATCCTCAACCGTGGCTTTTGCCTGTGCTTCTTGGTTAATAAGGCCGAAAGAGAGCATGATGTATGCTCTCTCTCGGAGAGAGGACTTCATGCTGTCTCTATATGCCTTGGAAACCTTCTGCATAAAATCCCTCCTTACTCGCCGCAGTCCACCAGATTCACCTTACAATTCCTGTAGTGTGTCGGTTTTCCGCTACTGTCTGCCCAATAGGGTTCAGCCGTCCTATCACCGGGGTACATCTTGATGGTCTTCCGGGAATTGCTGACGGGGTCTACGAATGTCACATAGACAAAGAAATTGCTGAGTGCGTTGAGAATCTGCGACCACTGTTCAGCGGTGAGCCAAGGCCACTCAAGACCGTCAATCTTGTACTGGTCTCGACCCACACGCTGACCGACAACGGCTCCGTTGGCGTTTCTGCCAGCGTCCACAACCGTTGTCACAATGGGTCGCACCCCTCGCTTGGGAGGGGGCAACTCATAGCCGTTGATTGCGATATAGGACATATCCGCACCTCCTTACTTCACGAACACATAACCGTTGGCCTTGCGCTGGGTGGTTACAGCGTCAGTGACAGTGCGGTTCCCGATTTGAACAATGGTTTGCTCGTTCTTATCGGCCTGTCGGCGCATATCGTCTGCCATCTGAGACAGGGTGGGTTCGATATACTCTCGATAGAACTCCTCCATGCCCTCCTTGAAGCCAGTCACAGAGAAGTTCCTGTTGTTCACCACATCTGCGGAAACCGACTTGGAGAAGGAATCGCTGGTGTAGTACTTGAGAGCAGAGGTGTCCACGGCGAAGCGCATGACGGGGCTTACGCTGGTGAAGGATTTTGCCCAAGTGTTCACGACATCCTTCGTAGTGCTTCCGAGGTTGGAAATACCGAGGTTGTAGCCGAGAACGGTGTCCTCGCCAATCCGCATGAACACCTTGGACGGGGAATTGGAGTCCAACGCCGCCTTGTATGCGTTTTTCGCCGCATTTGCCCACTTGCGCATATACGGTGCAGTGGTGTCATAGAAGTCATTGATACCCGCATTGAAACCGCTCACAACATCCTTGCCGATGTTGTAGAACGCATTGCGGGAGACGATTTCCGTAAACCAGCTCTTGGTGTTGCTTGCCCATGCAGTCATGCTGGACTTGCAGTTGTTGTAGGAGCCGGTGATACCAGAGCCAAAGCCACTCACGATGTCTTTTGCGTAGGTCTGGAAAGTGTTGCGGTTGATACCGCCGTAACCGGCTTGGGTAAACCAGTTCTTCACATTGGAAGCCCACACAATCACCGTGGATTTGCAGGTCTCAGAGCTGGCACTGAGCTGGGTCTTGAAGCCCTCCACCAAGGTTCTCGCCGCATTGCTGTAGTCACCAGACTTAGACTGAATACCGTCAACGAATCCAGTGACGAGATTCTGCCCGACCTCCTTCATGTTGACAAACATGCCGGTGGACAGCTCCACATTGTTGTTGCAGAGGTTTTCAATCTGCGTCAGCAGGTTCTTGTAGTTCTGCAACATGGTAGCGGCGGTCTGCAACTCAGGGACGGCAACTTCCAGCTTGGTGTTGAGGTTGGAGGTTTGCTCGGAAATGTCCTCCACATCGTTTGCCAGCTTGTCAATCGGGTCTTGCGTGAACCAACCGATAATCGTGTCAATCGTTGCGCTCAGACCCGCAATGGCAGACACTTCCGTGTACCGAACGACCTGACCTGCGAACTCCGTCATGAAGTCCACAAAATCGCTCATGTTGCTGGACAGACCGGGGAGCTTTTCGTTCAAAGCCATCAGCGGCGGGTCGAGCCTGTAGTTCAGCTCGTTTGCCACTGCGACCAGACTCTCCACAAAGAGAATGAACGCCGCCGCCAGCTCCACGAGCAGTGCCGTGCCAAGCCCGATTGCCAGCGGCAACAGACCCGCAGAAGCGACTGTAGCCGCACCGAGAGCCGCCGTGACAACGCCGATTGCGACCAGCAGACCAGTGCCGACACCGATTGCGGTGGCAATTCGCTCACCGTTGTTCAGCACGGGTTCCCAAGCCTGTCCGATTTCGTCCAAGCCCTTGCCGATTGCCCAAATCTCAACGATGAACAGGCCAGCGGCAACGCCGAGTTCCAGCAGGATAGCCGTGCCAATGCCGATGTTCAGCGCAACGGTCGTGCCGCCAGTGCCGAGGGCATACGCCGCCAGACCGACAGCCGCCAAGACCGCCGTACCGACACCGATTGCCGTTGCCACAGTTCCACCGTTGGCAATGACCGGCTCCCAAGCGATACCAACCTGTTCCAGCCCCTTGCCCATCAGAGCGATTGCGCCCACAACGAGCAGTGCCGCCGCCGCAACTTCGGCGATTACGACCAGACTCATACCGAGGTTCTTTGCCAGAGACTTGAGCTTCGGGGAAAGTCCCGTGTTGATGGTGGTGTCCAGATTGGTGGTGGTCGTAGTGACCGTCTCAAGAGCTTGCCGTGCCGCCTGTCCAGCGTTTGCGCTGTCTTTCAGAGCGTCCAGCTTCTTGAGGGCGAGAATAAACCCGCCAGCCATCATCAGCGCACCTGCGGCTACTTCCACAGCGTCCACGCCAGACCAATCGCCGGTTCGGATTGCTTCGATGAACCCCTTGAGGTTGTCCACAATCAGGGTTGCGCCAGCGATAATCAGGCCAACGCCGCCGAGCTGGGTGTTGCCGGTCAGCAGACCCAAGCCGCTCAGGAACAGGCCGAGATTCTTCACAAGGAACAGTGCATTGTCCCAATTCACACCGTTGTTCACCATGTCGCTGATAGCAGAGACGATACCAGTCAGCCCGGAGATAACCAGCATTGCCCCTGCCATCTTGATGTTGCCGAACAGGAGGAACGCCGCACCGAGAGCTTCTGCAAAGCCGCTGATTAGCTTGGTGACATTGGTGAAGTTTGCGCCATTCGCCATGATGTCTTGGATAGCTTCTTTCATGGTGTTCCATGCGTCCAAGAACAGGCCAAGCCCCGCAATTTTGAAACCGATACTGCCTACGATGTTGAAGCCCTTCATGGTGGACAGCCACCGCAGGAAATCTTGTACACCCTTGGCAATCTTCCAAGCGAGGAAAGCCGCACCAATGGCAACGACACCGGCGAGGATTTCATCAATGTTCTCCCTTACCCAATCGAGGAAGGGCTTAATCTTCGCCATGATTTTGTCCACCTGCTCGTTCACTGCGTCTCCAATGAAGTCATAGGTGGGAAGCTCAAAGCCGAGACCGCCACCGCCAATACCGCCGAGACCTGCACCTCCACCTGCGCTGTCCTCAGGAGGGGAGATAACATTCAGCTCGTCAATACCGAGCAGTGCGTTTTTCAGCTCCTTCGCTTTCTTGGAAGCGTCTCCCAAACCGTCAGCCGCTTCACCTGCGCCGCTTGCCACACCGCCGATTGCGTCCGCTCCCACATCGAACTCTGGAATCGAAACCCCGAAGAAGCTGGCAATAATCTCAGCGACAATCCGAATTGCTTTTGCCAGTGCGATTGCATAAGGCAAAATGGCTTTCAGAACCGGGAGGAAAAGGTTGCCCAAGGCACGAGTGGCCTGTTCCACCTGCGCTTGCAGAATACGAAGCTGGTTCGCAGGGGCTTCCAGAGTACGAGCCATATCGCCCTGAGCGTTTGTAACCTGCGTCATGATAGCGTAGTAACGCAACTCGGCCTTTTCAGCCTGAGTCATGCTCGTAACGCTTCTGTCAATGCCGAGGTTGTAGGCTTCCTGTTGCAGACGAGCCACAGACAGGTCATAGCCGAGTCTACGAAGCGGCTCAAGCTCACCAGAGATACCAGACTCCAACTTCTGGAAAGCGTCAGAGGTGCTGATATTGTAGAACGAAGCCAAATCGTAGGTGAGCTGGGTCAGGTTCTTGCTCATGATGTACGCCCGGTCACTCGCAACGCCAAAACCATCGGTAATCGTCATGAAGACACCCTGATTTCGCATCCACTCGCCGGGGTTGATACCCATGATTTCGCCGACCTGCTCCGCATAATTCTGCGCTTCCTTCGCAAACTGACCCATAGACACATTGAACAGGTTCATGTTCTCAATGTAGCTGTTGGAGTCAGTAATCCAGCTTGCGATAACACCGGCAATCCTTCTCATGCCCATGTACGCCAAGCTGATTTTTGCGGCGAGGTTCACATAGGATTTGCCGAGTACCGTATTGCTTGCCGCAAGGCTTGTATTGCTCTTGAGCAATCTCTGGATTCTTGCCGGGAACGCAGAGAAGCCAGCCGCCACCTTCTCCATCTGCGTAGCCAGAGGGGTAATGGCAGTAGCAACTCGATTGCACTGTTCGGCAAAAGAGTCAAGGTCGGTCTTTCTCAAAGACTCCGTTACGGTGTCAATCTGAGGAGCGAGTTTCACGAGCTTGTCCAGCCCGTTTGCGAGAGAACCAAAGCCAGACTTTTGGACGCTCTCCAAAGGTTTGAGTGCGTCCACCAGTCCTTGTACCTGCTCCCGTGCAAGGGTCAGCCCTGTCAGGCCAGAAACGCTCTGACTGAACTTCTTGAGAGAGTTCGACAGTGCGCCAAGGCCAACGCCGCCCTTGCTCACGGGAGCGGTTGCGGCTTTCAGCCGTCTAAGAGACTCGGAAAGTGCGTCTATGCCGCCAACGGCAGATGTAGAATTAGATTGTACTTCAAGCTCCAACTGCTCGATTGTCGTAGACATAATGCTCACTTCCCTTCAAACTTTTTATTGTGGCTTGCCATGAATCCTTCCATCATGCGCTTACCCTTGTCGTACACGCCCTTGGCATGTTCCTCCTCTCTGAGTTCCACCTGCTTCTCAGTGAGTGCGTAGGCTTCCGAGAGATACGGAACAGGCTTTGCTCCTTTTTTGGCAAAAGCGTGGAGAACGGGGGTAACTCGGCACAGAGCGTCATAGAAGTACGCACCCTGTAACCACATTTCCTGATTTCTGCGATTCACTCTGAGTTCTTCCGCTTTACGGTATGCCACCACGAGCATACTGTCTTTGTCCCAATACTGTTCCTCGCTCATGCCAATGGCAAGATAGTGGGGGAACAACTCGTTGAACTTTTCGGTGTAAGTAGAGAGGGGAGCAGTGGCAGAACTACCACCACTCCCCTCAGTGGAGGACAGCGAACCACTTACCAAGTCGCTGTCCAGTCCAAGTTTCCCTCGGCTTTCTCAGGCTCCTCAACGAGAGCCAGAATCGGCTCGTTGTACATTTCAGCCAGCTTGCCGATAAGGTCTTCCTTCTTGGTAAGTTTGGAATAGATGTCGTTGATGATGTCTTCCTTGACGAAACGGTGATGGGCAAGGAACGCACCGGCGAACAGTGCGGGGAGAGTAGTCATGGGCTTGTCCGTGATGTCGGAAGCGATAAAGCCCTTCTTCTCCATTTCCGAAACCGTTCTGCGGGTAAATTCCAACGTGTAATCCTTGCCGTCATAGGTGAAAGTCAACTGCTTTGCCATGTTTCTGTCCTCCTAAAAATTCTTATGCGTCTGCGCCAACAGTGATAGGTGTAGACGGTGCGATAGTGATAGTCATGTCAACGACCTCGTTGACACCGCCGCCAACCGGGAACACGGAAAGCTGACCCTTGAACTCAAACTTACCGTCAGTGCCGGTAGGAGTCAGGGTGCCACCCTCGCCGGTGCCGCCAAACCACACGGCATAGTCCTTCTCCTGACCTTCGAGGGCTTTCAGCTTGGTAAAGTCCTCTTTGGTGTAGTTCGCAGTGAACTCAAGAGCGTCAAGAGACTGGATACCCGGAATGTAAGTCTGCATATTGTCAGACAGGGTGGTGGTTTCCAGCATTTCGGGTGCGCCGCCGAGGTCGGGAAACTCTTTGATGTCGATTAGTTTCTCCCATGTTTCCTCATTCTTCTGCATGAGAAAAATCTTGTAGGTAGAAATTGCCATGATATGTTACCTCCTGTAAATCGTTTTTTCTTTGGATATGACAGCTCGGTATCGACCGAGCATACGATAGATTGTCGCATTGTCCTGATTGGGGACAGGTTCAAGCATGGTGCGTGTGAAGTTCAGCTCCATCAGGATTTCATCAATGAATCCCACAATTTCCTTGCACTCAGCTTTTTTTCCCTTCGTGCGGTTGGAGTAGACATTCAGCTCGTACATGACCGCCACATGGTTTTCCTTGCCCTCGGTGGTCTGCGAGTTTCGGAATGTGGCGTTGTCTACCTCAACGAGCGATACGCACGGGAAGGAGGGCGGTGTCTTGACATACTCGCCGGTCATGAAGATGTCGGGGTACTTTTCCCGTACTTTTCCAGACACCTCGTTGAAAATCTCGGTTTCAAGGTCAATCACTGAAACACCTCCTTCGCAATACTCGCAATTTCATCACAGACGGTCTTCATGGCGTTGTACATGGGCATGACAGCGGGTGCGCCGTGAGTCAGTCTAAGTTCACCGTCCTCATAGAACCCCCATGTTTTTCGCTTGCCCATGCCCTTGCCGTAGCCGCCAATGGTGAAACCAAGCTCAGCCCCCTTCGGGTGAGGAGAACTGCCAGCAGAACCGTTGTGGTAAACGCCAGCACCAAATTCCACCCACACAGCGTCCTCGCCAGCGGCGATAACGACCGAGACATTCTCTCGCTCGTCAATAGAAACCTGCACTTCGGCTCGTCTCGCCCCGCCGCTTTCATCGGTCAAATCGTCAACGACTGCACCGTTGAAGCCGCTTTGAGCGAGAGTTCCAATCCGCTCGGCAATCTTCTTCCGAAGAAGTTCCGTCTTGCGAATGATTTCCAGCTTGTACTGCTCAAGCTCTTTGATAGCTCGGTCAATGTCCTTCTCGGACAGTCTGATACGAATAACCTTCTTACCCACTGACACTCACCTTGCTTATCGCCAGCGACACCACATTCAGGCTCTTAGCAACCTTCTTCACGATGTAGTCATGAGGGGTGATGATTTCACCCTTCTCGTTCACCGCAAGAGAGCCGTTTTCGTCCAGTTGTGGCGTGAGGTCAACCCAAAGCACCGCATATTCATCAATCGGGGGAGCGTCACTGTCCATGACAATCACTTTGTCGTAGGACTCGTTCTCCCCGAACTGACGGGTCTGCGTTTCGCCCTTCGCCGCCGAAATGTTGGCGTAGAACTCAGTGGGCTTGCCGTGCTGGACATCATACTCGCCGGTCACATTGCCGTACTCGTCTGTAATGGGGGTCTTACCCTCATACAGCGCATAGAAGAACTTGGTTTTGTTCCTGCTCATACACTTCATCAAACCACCCCGCAGTGCGGAATGACCGCTTTCAGCATAGAAGCAGGGACATCACCGTTTTCGTAGGTTCTCGACACACCATTCTCGGTGTGAGAGGTCTGCCCCTCAGCTCCTCGTTTGTTCAGCATGTACGCCGCAATCTCCACTTGGAGGTGTGCGTACTGCGCCGGGACTTCGGTTATGTCGTTCTGGTAGGGATAGGCTTTCGCAATAATCTTGCTCCCCGCAAAAGTGAGGTAGGTGGACAACACTTCGTCAGAGTCAGAACTTCCTACCATGACCTTGAGAGCGGTCAGCTTTTCCTCCTGAGTCATGTTGTCGCACCTCCTTCTCAATCATTTTTGTCTGAGGTTTCCTCAGAGGGTTCCGGCTCAGGTTCGCTTACGGCGGTTTCCTCAGAGGGTTCCTCCACAATGAACACACGGTTCAGCGGGTTCTTCCCCTCAGCCAGCTCCTTGATACGAGCCTTGGTCGGCTTGTACCCCTCCACGGGGTACACATCACCGACAGCGTAGTGGTGTTCATCATTTTTCAAATCCCGGAATGGGCTGATTACTCGATACATTTCTGTCCTCCATTTCCACTTCGATTACACGCCGGGAGAGACGGTAATCTTCACAGCCTTGGTCTCGTCAGTCAGAGCGGCAAGATAGTACTTCCGAGAGAAGATGGTGTTCAGACGGGTGTTCGCCGCAGTCTCGGAACGGTTGTTGGCAGTAACCTGCTCAACCTCGACACCCTTCTTGTTGAACAGGGTGACGGCTTCACGAGTGCCGATGATGATAGTGCCTGTCACAGCGTCCTTCTTGGTGTACAGGTTCACACCAGCCACAGTGCCGACATAGCCGGTACGGGCAAAGGATTCCACATACTTGAGGTCTTCCTTCAACGCCTTGCGGATAGAAGCCATGTCAGCCGCATTGACGAAGCCGAAGATGTTTACGCCCTCAATCTGCTCAAGGTTCAGCTTGGCAACAGCGTCAGCGAAAGTGCCGAAGCCGTAATCAGTGGCGGCAACCGCCAGAGTAGCCTTGTTGAACTCAGCGAAGATGTCCTTGTTGACGGTGTTGAACATGTCAGTACCCATGTGGCGAACGCCGACAGGAACCAGCATGGGGTCGGTCATAGCCTGCTCGTCATAGTACTCGAAGCGGTTCTGAGCCAGCAGGATTTCATACTCCTTATCGGTGTAGGAAACCTGAATGGTCTTGCTGTTGCCAGCACCCATAGCCAGCTTCTCAGTACCGTCAGTAGCCTTGTAGACATTGACCTTGCGCTTCATACCAGCCTGTCCCACCAGACTATTATCAACAGTACAGAACTGCTGTAAGTCAAGGTGAGAATTGTACTGGTCTTCAACCTCGTTGGAGAGGTAGAAATTGTCGTAGATAGTATGAGTAAAAGCCATTATTCTTTACCTCCATAAAGTTCTTTGTACTCGTCAGGGTGTTCCGTATAGAACTTATGACGCTCTGCCGGGTCGAGCTTTCGGAACTTTTCGAGCGTCATGGTCTTGGAATCCCCGTCATGGGTGGGTTTCGGTGTATCTTTGAGAGCTTCCGCACGAACCTTCTTCTCAAAGGAAGCCAAGTGCTTCTGCTGATTGGCAAAAACCTTCTCGGAATCGCCATCTGCCATAGCTTCTGCCGTTTCATCGGCGAGGGATTCATCGTAGCCGAGAGCGACCAGCTTCGCCTTGTTCTTGGCGATAATAGACTCACGCAGGAGCTTGTCGTACTTGTTTTGAAGCTCCTCACGCTCCTCCTGTTCCTTCTGCTTCTTCTGCTCGTCCTCGGTCATTTTCTCTCTGAGCTGTTTCTTATAGCCAGCGGCTTCGCTATTGCTCTTGGACAGAGCGTTTTTCATACGCTCAATCTCAGCGGAATTGTCTTCCGGGACATTCACCTTTTCCAGAGCGGCTTCGACCTCCTCAAAGGTCATACCCTCCTTGTAAGCGTCCCCAAGCACTTCTTTAAGGTTCATTGTGTTTTCCTCCTTGCGTTTCATAGGTAGTTCACTCTACACGGATTTCTGTTTGAAGGGTTGTCTCCCTGTTGCGTTTTAAGGTGTTCCCTCACCATAACCAAGCGGAAAACCGCTTTAATTATTCGTCTTCGTCAGAACCGTTCGGATTTCCCGAACCATCGGTGTTGTTCTGAGCCGTCTTCTGCTGTTGCGCCAGCTTCTCTTGCTGTTCCTCGTAATACTTCATACTCAGGGTGTATGCTCTCTCCGGGTCAACGAACAAGCCGCTATGCTGGAACGCCAGAAGGGGGTGAATCTTCGGCTGTTGGAGCATGGACACCAGAACTTGCGATTTGCTCTGGATGTTCTCGTAGTTGCGTCTGGTGAACTGCAACTCGATGTCTTTCAACCGCAGGTTGATGTTCTCGGACAGGTCACGGCAGATACGAAGAACCAGCTTGAGCATTTTCTTCTCTGCCTTTTTGAACATGTGTTCACTGTCCTTGGCTCTCGCTTCCGCAAGAGACCAGCCGTCTCGCAGGAGTACCGCCGCCCCCGTGTCAGAGGTAGAAGTACCGCCGTTGCGGTTCGGCATACCACAGATAGTGAGAACAGCGTTGTACAAATCGTCCTTGAGCGTCTGAGTCTGAACCTGATTCAGCTCCTTCACCACGAGGTCAACATCAATGTTCCCGCCGCTGTCGTTGGGCGGCACAAGGATTGCGCCCTCCTCAAGAAACTCTTTGAACTTCTCCTTCTCAATGCGACAGCCGATGAACTTCCAGAACGCCTGAATGAACTGCTCCACGCCGTCCATGCGGTTGGACTCCGCATTGTTGATTGCGTCCAGCAGGGGAAGAACAATCTCGAAAGAGCCGAGCCGAGCATTGTTCGCCGGGTACTCGAAAATGGGAATCATGTCCAGCGCATGGGACTTGGACTCGGCCTTGTTGATGATGTCTCCGTCAATCAACCAGTAGTAGTTCTCGGTGTAGACCGAGTAGTGCGTGACCTCGTTCTCGTCCTTGCTGTACTTCACTGCCATCAGGGGCTTATTCCCGATTTCATTGGAGTACACAACGAAGGTGTCACGGGGGTCAAGGGTGTACATTTCAAACGGGGACTCGTCTTCCTCGTTGGGTTCATCGGGCAGAACCAGACGATAAGCGGTTCCGCAAATCATCTGCCACTCCACAATCTCTTGGTCTTGCGTGGCCTTATCCTCAGCGAACATCAGCTCGTTCAGGGCGGTAATGCCCTTGGTGACGCTCTCCTCGGTGCTTCTACCGATGTACTGAATCGGCTCACCGCACAGGTAGCCGACCTTGAAGGAGACAATCTCGTTTGCCCGGTTCTCCACAATCTTGTTGCAGATTTCAGGACGGACATCCTTTTTCCGATTCAAAATCGGCTGTTTGCCCTTGTAGTAGTTCCACAGGTAATCAATCTCGCTTCGGTTGAAAGCGTGGTCACTGAGAGCTTTCTGCAAGACCTCGACCACATTCCCGTCCGTGATTTCCTTCACGCTGGATTTGATAACCCGTCTGCCACTCATTTGCCGAGTCTCGCTCATGGGCTTGGAAGTGTCGATTTCGTTTCCCAAGACTGTCCCTCCTCTCCTCAGAAATTGAAAATGGCGCATGACTGTTTGAGCTTTTCGCTCTCGCAATCATGCGCCACATCTATGCCATAATTATTCGTGTATATTATAGCATTTCGGTTCGTAAAAGTCAAGTTCTAATTCTTGTTTTAGGAATTAAATGTTGAAAACCATGTGGAAATTGTGAATTACCACGGACGCTTGAAGACCTCAACAGTCTGACCACCCAAACTCTGAGCATACTCAGCCAGCATTGCCATGCCATCGGGGACATCATCGTGTTTGTTCTTACCCGCCATCGTGTAAGAGCAGAGCATGTCCATCATCTTGCCGTAATCAGACTTGCGCTGGTACAGAGAAGCGTCTTTGAACAGGCAATGCTCTTTGACCCATGCGCTGTTCACGATGATTTTCGTTTCCTTGTTGGTAGTGGTGAACTTGGTGGTGATGTGGGTGATACCGCCCTTTTTCTTCACTTCCTCCTGAATCTTCTCGGCAACCCGCCGACCTGCGGAATTGGACTCGAAGCGGCAGGACTTCACCTTGTCCCGGACGAGGATTTCCGTCAGCCGTGCGTCCACGATGTTGGGCAGACCGTTATCACAGACGCAATCGTCAATGTAGTAGTCCTGCCCATACACATACGCCACCGGGAGGAAAGCGTAGTCTGCGCCCTTGTCCTTGGTGTCGCAGATACCGATGATTGCGTCAGGTTCTTCCTTCGGAAGCTCGAAGTACCGGCGAAGCTCGTCCTCGGAGTAGACAAGACCCTCTCGCTCAATCGGCTCGTTCATATACAACGCTCGCCAGCTCACATCGTCCATGATGTTTCTCTGCTCACGGTAGAAACTGGTGCTGAACCCGACACCGTAGGCGTAATCGAAATTGGACTCGTCATTCTCGTCCAGAGCGGGAATGACGATGAACTTCGCTCTGTCGCTGTCGATATACTCCCGTTCGAGCCGCCCAATGACATCGTGAACAGACCACCGGGTCGCAATGTGAAGCTCTTTGCAGTTGTGTCCGATTTTACGCTGTCTCAAGTCCGTGGTGTAGGTCTCCCACAGTTTATCCAGCCGCTCCTTCGACAACGCCACCTCGATACCAGATACCAAGTCATCACAGTAGAGCAGGGTTGCGGCACGATACAGACCAGCGTTGCCGGTTCCGATGGAGGTGAACTCCAAGGTCTCAAAACGCTGTCGTTTGTCGAGGTCGATACGGCAATCCTTGGCGTTGGTGTTGGACACCTTCACATCGGGGAAGACATCCTGCCAGAGATAATCGCCGTTCTTGTCCATAATGCGCAGACATTCATCATACACGCCCCGCACAAACGAGTTGGAGTGGGAGCCGGTCAGCATGGGTTTGTTGGGAATCTTGCCGCCGAGCCATGTGAGGTAGAAGATTGCCAAGGTGGTCTTACCGCTACCGGGAGGAAGGGAGACCGCCAGCAAGTCCAGCTTATCGTCTGCCAGCTCTTGCAGAGCGTCCACCACCTGCTTCAAGACCTTACGCCGGGGAGGATAGAACTTCTTGTCAGGCTCCCGGTTCCACTCCACATAGAGTAGGTAGCAGTCAAAATCGTAGGGGGCGGCAGTGAAGCACACTCGCTTGTGCAGGTCGTAAATCGACACGACCTGCTCCCCGGAGATAGACCTGTCGTGCATGGCTCGTTCGCACTCAGCGGAGAGGAGCTTCAAGTACTCCACACCGAGACCCACATCGGTCTTCATGGCTTCCCGGCACATGAAGTACAGGTCTTCCATGGGCTGATAGGCATGAGCCGCCTTTGCCTTTTTGTAAATCGTCTCAAGTAGATTTCGCATAGATACCTCCGTAAAGAAAAATGGCGCATGACTGTTTGAGCTTTTCGCTCTCGCAATCATGCGCCATTCAATAATCTCGATTATACCTTCCCGTCAATGATGGATTGGAGCTTTGTCCCAAGCTCAAGCCACTTTGGATGAACCTTGTTCCCGATGAACCCGCTGTTCTCGATGTGACAGCTATACCGCTCACCGTTCTTCGTGAAGATTTGCATGAAAAACCCTTCGCCCTCGTTGTAGTAGGTGGTCTGAGATTTCGACCCCGCCGAAGCCGCTCCAACGACAGCCCCAACGCCACCTGCAATAGCCCCGCCGATGATAGCCCGTGTGATAACACCCTTGCTCGTGGTCTGCGTCTGAGCTTTCTGCACCACATTCTCCACGATAGAGTACGAGATGATTTCATCGTAGGGGATAAGGTATTTGACGAACCATATCACTCGGTTATCGTCACTGAACATGATGTTCTCGTTCGGTGCATACCCGCTGAAACTCTTGAAAATCTGACAGCTCTCAAACAACTTCGCTTGGGAGAGGGCTTCTTTCGCCAAATCAATCTGATACTGGTCTGGCTTCCGCTTTTTCAGGAGCTTGTCGAGCTTCCTCTGCGCCTTTTCGATGTTCCTGGTGTTGTGAAAATTATCGTATTGCCCCATGGTCTTACCCTCCAATCAAGTAGTCAAAGTAGTTGATTTTCGATTTTTCCGTAAACTTTCGCCTAATGTGCGCATACTAAGAGGAAGTTACACGCAAAACCTGATTTTCCGCTACTTTAACTACTTCTTCTGCTGATTTCGTACTGCTTGCACTTGCGGAAGAAGGTGGAGCGGGACATCCCCGACTCCTTGATTGCGTCCTTGAGCGGGATTTTGCCAGCCGCCCACGCATTTGCCACGGTGAAGAACCGCTCATTGGCTGGAATCGGCTTGCGCCCCTTGTACTTTCCTTCGGACTTCGCAATTTCAATCCCTTCACGCTGTCTCTCCAAAATGCTTTCCCGCTCGAACTCGGCGAGAGCCGCAAACACGGTCAGCACGAACTTCCCTTGCGGGGTGCTGGTGTCAAACTTCTCCTTCTCGGAGACAAGGTTCACACCACGCTCGGTCAGCGTTGCGACCGTGGCAAGAAGGTCTCGTGTGCTTCTGGATAGGCGAGAGAACGACTCCACATACAGGGTGTCACCATCACGCAGGAACGAGAGCATTTCGTTGAACAGCGGCCTGTCGGTGTTCTTACCACTGCGCTTCTCGTGGTAGACCTTCTCCACACCAAGGGACTTCATGAGTTCCATCTGCCTTGCCGGATTTTGTTCTGCGGTGCTTACTCGTACATAACCGACCCTCATGTACCCACCTCCGTTATCCCTCCCGCTTCACATAGGTAAGCTCGATGTCGTAGCCAAGAGCTTCCATGATTTCCACGAAGGTCTTGTTCACCAGACCGTCTTTCTTCTTGATAATGCGGTTGACATACTGGCCTGTCGTGCCAATCTTCTCCGCAAGGTTGAGCTGGCTCATGTGAGATTCAAGGCACTTGACCTTCACATCGAGTTCAATGTTGTTGCGTACCATAATGCACCTCCGTTATCTTTGTGAGATTAGTATAGCATTTGAAAAGGTTGTTGTCAACACAGAAAAGATAATTTTATATCCTTTTTGTTTCTTTTTCGATTTTTGGCGTACTCAAGCCACTCCCTGCGGCTCCTGCCCCGGTGCGCCGTCCCCCTCAGGGAGTGCGGGTAGTGCGCCCACGGGGACAGGCTCCCGCCCCGCCGCCGTCCCGCTCCCGGTGTCAATAGGGCGGTGAAATTGTGGAACCAGTACCACAAGCCCACGGGGAAACCCTATTGACACAAGCCCCCGCCGCTGTCAATGAAATATACCCCCAATGGAACCGGGGCAAGGGGCAAGCCCTCAGCAATGGAGGACAACCACAAGGACAGGGGCAAGCCCTCAGCAATGCCCAACAGGAACGCACACGCACAACAGCAGGAGCGGGAACATGGGACAGGGGACACAAGAACAAGCCCCAATATATAGCCCCCTCCACAATGCCCCTATAAAGCCCCACAAGCCCCGCAGGGGTGCGGGGGTATTGGGATATACCCCCGGCACAAAACGCCGCACACGGGGCAGGACAGGCCACGGGAAAAGGGCATAAAAAGCCCCGCCCACAAGGGGCGGGGATATGTACTTTCAATTTCGTTTCAGAATCTCAGCCAACAGCACGAACGGGAAAACCAGCAGGAACACAAAGCCCATTTTCTACACCTCCTCACACGAACAGGAAACGCCGGGTTTCCGTGGTCTTGGTATACTTAGCGGCGATTTCGGGAAGCTCCTTCCTGAGTGCCGCCGAATCAAGGCGGGAGCTGGTCACTTTCTTGTAGCTCGCTTTGTGTTCGCTCCCCGTCACGGTGTCAAGGCCGTTTTCCGTCATGTAGGTTTTCAGGGTGTCCCGCAAGCTGTCAAGGGTTGCGCTGACCTCCTCGGAAAGCCGGGTATACTCGGCTATTTCCTTCATGAGTGCGTCAAGGTTCTGTCTTGCAATCTCGTTGTAATTCATCGTTCTACCTCCTCGAATCTGTAAAAATTGCTGTAACACTCGGCATAGGCGCAAGGCTGTTCAAACTCGGCGAACTCTTTCCCGTTGGGGTGCTTCTTCATGCGCAGATACACCACCCCGCACATATTGCCGTATTTTTCCCGGTTGTCGATTGCGTCAGCAAGGCGGCGCAAATCCTCGCTTGTAAATCTGACCATCAGGCCCCCTCCTTCGATACGCTGTAGAAATCGCTGTGTTTTCCGTGGTGGCAAGAGGTGGAGAAGCCGCACTTCTTGAGGATAGACCAGAAGCAAGAAGCCCCAACGCCGCCCTCGAAATAGGGAATAGCACCGTACCCCGCACCATAGCCGCAGATATTACCATTCGAGCGACCGCAAGCGGCGGTTTTGCTCTTGTCACTGAGACCAGCCCGAAGCCCTTCTTCTTTGAGGGTGTAAAGAGCTTTCAACACGCTGTCGCACTGGTTCAAAGCGTTCGCAATAGCGGCGCTTTCCTTGTCATAGCCGCACCCGCTCGCCGTCCCGGTGAAAACGCCGGTATTCGTTCGGGCTTCTGCGTGGGGATTGTTGCCCCAAGTGCGAGAGCGCACCCAATCAACGGAAATCGAAATAAAGGACAGGTCAGGGGCGGCGGCTACTCTGTCGAGCCGTGCCAGCTTTGCGGCGGTGTCCTTCTCGACAGCTTTCAAGGCTCGCTTTGTGGCAAGCTTCACGGCCTTTTCCCGGCTGATTTCCCCGGCCTTGTACTGCTCCCAACGCAAAGCGGTGCTATACTCTCTCAAGCCCCTGTCAGGCTCTCCCCGGTGTTCCTCTGCCCATGTAGGCCAATAGCCGTTGACGATGTAAAAACGGCGGTTTTCGGCGGTCTGCTCTGCGTCCTCGTGGACGATTTTTTTCAACTCGGTGAACTCTTTCACGGTGGTTTCCTCCTTTTCATTGGTGGCGGCTTCGGTGGTCTCGATTTCGACAATCGGCATACCCTTGCGGCGAGCGGTTTCTACTTCGTGCGCTTCGGCTTCCCGGATGTCTACCCATTCATACCGGGAATAATGAGCGGCTACAGCTTCGGCGGTCTCTGCGTGGGCGATATTGGAGCAGAACACGCTTTCCGAGTACTTGAAAGAAACGGCGAAATACTTTTTCATGGTGTGAACCTCCCTTTATTATCCGCTTCGGATTGTTTGTTGTCCTGTTGTGATTATAGTATAATTCGCCTTTTCCGAATTGTCAAGGGGTTTTCTGAAATTTTTTATCTTTTTCGGATTGTTTGTTGTCCGCTATACATTATATAGGCAAAAACCGAACCCCGCCGCCGTTCCGCTCCACCGGGACAGGCTCCCGCCCCTGTCGCTTTATTGGTGTAAAGCGTCACCCCATGAAACCGCCACCCTGTCCCGTTGCTTTACCACTGTAAAGTGCTATCCCGTGAAAACGACAGAAAAACCGCCGCTTTTCCTCCCAGCAGAAGCCGAGGGTTCCAAGCGGCGGTTTCATAGTCGATAGTCGATAGTCGTTTCATAGTCGAGAGTCGTTAGTCGCTCTCAGAGTCGGAGTCGTTGCCAGAGTCGATAAGGTATCGCTCTCGGATAGAGTCGGGGTCATAGTCGTTGTCCTTGTTGCTGTCGGGGAGTACGGGAGTCACATCCACCTTCTTGACATCCTGATAGCCATAGTTGTTGACTCCGAGGAACACACCCGCCATGGGGTTGATTTTGCCGTTGAGCATGTAGTCCTCCCACAGACATTCCAAAAGTTGGTACGCTTTTTTTACCAAGTCCGTAACGCCTTGCGGCAACGAGGACAGCCCACCCATGGCTCCACTGCCTTGTGTGTTACCTGTCTTGATTTCCCACAATCTTCTCCTGTCAATCCCTAACGCCATAGCCATACCAGACACGGAGGGCTTCATATCGCTATCCACCATGAGGTTGAAATACTCATTGAGCCTGTTCTGTACCGCAACCTCGTCATGCAAATCAATCTTGGGCATGTTCATGAAGTGCAGGTTCATGCTGGTGTACTTGGCATTATCCCCAGCGTCAAGTGTGAGAGAGCTGGTACTCGTGGGCAATCCAATGCCCTTCGGGTTGTTTCTCTTTGTTGCCATAGTCGTTCTTACCTCCTCAGAGAGTCCTCTTTCGGCTCAAAAGAGTCCTCTTTCTTCTTATTCTTATAAAGTAGTTAAAGTAGTTGAAAATCAGTTTTTGCGTAAACTTTCGCTATATAGACCCCCTTATAGGAGACTTTTACGCAAAATCAAGATTTGAACTACTTTTACTACTTCTCCTATAACTTTGCGAAAAGACAAGTAGTAGTCCTACAAAGATTATTTCGCAAATGTCATTTTTGATGATTTTTCAATCCGATTCGGATAATCTGAGGTTTTCGACCGTCACAGTCGCTACCTGACGCCAGCCCTCGCACCACTCGGCGAGATTTCCTTGCTCAATGTGGCTTGCGATTTCAGTCGGATTGATGTCTGCGATAAGCCCCAAAAGTTCGTCCATAGTCACACCTCACTCGCTTGCCTTGTAGTTGTACAGAGGTTTAATGACCATGAGAATGTCCACTGTCTCGGCGATATTCGCCACGATTTCTGCCATGGGCTTGTAGACCATCGGGCTTTCATCAATCGTGGACTGACTGACCGAGGTAGTGAAGATACCCTTCATGGAGTCCTCAAAGTCGGCGAGACTCACCAGCTCCTTCGCCTTGTTACGGCTCATGATACGACCTGCGCCGTGCGGGGCAGAGTAGTTCCAATCCGGGTTGCCTTTACCTTTGCCGATGATACAGCCGTCTCTCATGTTGATAGGAATGAGCAGGAGTTCACCGGCCTTGGCAGAGATAGCTCCCTTGCGAACCATGTTCGTCTCCAAGTCGATGTAGTTGTGAATGGTCTCGAAACCACCCCAATGGTTCCAGCCCATCACATCGAGAATGGTCTCGGCAATGGCATAGCGGTTGAGGGCGGCGTACCGCTGGCAGATTCTCATGTCGTGCAGATAGTCTTCACGATTCTCGCCGGTGAGGTAGCACAGCTCCTTCGGAATACCGAGAGGGTTCGGGCTGAACTTGCGGTGAAGCTCCCGGATAGCTTTCTCGATTTCCTTCTTTCGTCCCTGCGCCGTGTACTCGGCAATCAACTGCTCCTGCCGCTTGTACAGCAGGTCTTTGCCCGACATGGTCTCCACGGCGAGAGCCTGATAGTACTCTGCTACCTGCTTTCCGAGGTTGCGGCTTCCCGTGTGGATAATGAGGAACTTGTTGCCGTACTCGTCCATGTCGATTTCGATGAAGTGATTGCCGCCGCCAAGAGTGCCAATGCTTCTCTTAATGCGGTCGATGTCTTTCAGGTGACGGTAGCACCGAAGCTCGTCCAGCATTTCGAAACGAACATACTCGCTCTTGCGCACCTCTCTGCCAGAGGGGATATGCTCACGAATGGCAGAGTCGAGGGCGGCGAAGTCGATGTCGATTTGTCCGAGTTCCACGGTGCGCATACCGCACCCGATGTCTACACCCACGATGTTCGGAATCACCTTGTCACCCAAGTCGGCGGTGAAGCCGATTACACACCCGGCTCCTGCGTGGACATCGGGCATGATACGAACCTTGCAGTCAGCGAAGACGGGTTGCTTCACGAGAGTGTAAATCTGGTTCAGGGCTTCGGGTTCGATATTGTCAGTGAAGATTTTAAGGTCACTCATTTTGTTACACCACCTCATGCAAAATCTGTTCCAGTCGCTCGGCGCACTTCACGATGAAATCATCGTCCTGCGAGAAAAGTTTGCCGTCCCTCTGCAATCTTTCGAGAGCCATGAGAGAGGAGCTGATTTTCTCTGCGCACTTGGCAACATGGGTTCTATGGTTCGTCTCTGCCGTGATGGGGTAAAAGACGGCGTTCCTGCCAAGCTCTGCCCCGTTGGTCATGACGAACTTGGTACGAGCTGGGGTGATACGCTCGATAGTCAGGGGGATGGTTTTCGGGTATCGGAAGAACCCCCACCCGATTTGAGTTTTCATTCTGATTCCCACGACATCACCCGGCTTCAAGGTGCTTTTGTCGATTACATCAAACATTTTCGTTTTCCTCCTCTCGTTCCGAAAGAATTTCTTTTACACAGTCGGAGCAATAACACCCTTCAAGCCCTTCTATCTTATAGAGAAAACAGCACCAAATCCTATTCCACTTTCCTTTATCGGAACAGCGTTTACAAGAGCCTTGACCTTCGCCTGTGCATTTTGTGACTTTCATCGGCGTTCCTCCTTGAAAAAGTTCGGGTTTTCGAGGACTTTCCAACGGAACTTCCTATCAGCCGGGACAAGTCCCAAATCCTCAGCATAAAACCTCAAGTCATAGTCGTGGACGGTTCGTCCATCGGGCTTGAATGTAATCGGTGAATCCCAATCCCATTTGAGAAGCAGTTCCCACAGGTCGGGATATTCTTTACGAAGAAGTCGGAGCTGGTCTACAGTCTGATTATGACAGAACCAACAGCCACCTCTCGCCGCATTGGTGTAGATGGGAGAAAGAAGGTCGTTTTCCTCGCACCATTTTCGGCAGTAGGCTTCGTCCCAACCTATGTCCACCAATGGGAGAATGATACCGGGGCGAGTGTGCCGCTCAATGCGTTCGGGTTCATCGGCGGCAATGCCGAGGTATTGCACAATATTTGTATCAGCTCCTTGTGCAAGGGAGCTTTGAGAAAACACCGTATCTTGAGCTTCACACACCACTTCGATTGAAGCACTCCCGGAAAACCCTTTATCAAACCTTGTTTCTCCGGGTTTTTCCGAGTCGGAATGTGATAAAACATCTGCTCGAAGGTGTCCTTTTGCGATTCGGTTAAGAACCTTTGTCTTGAGGTCTGAGGTACACCACTGTCCTCGCTGGATAGGGAATCCGTAGATTCTTCCGACATTCTTTCCCTTGCTGAACACGGTGTAGAACAAGGACTCGTAATCAAGCCGCTCTCTCTCTCTGAGCTGAGATATGCTCTACAATGAGACCGTATTTCTCTTTGATGATGGCGTCCGCTTTCTTCTTAAACTCTACCATCGGGGGAAGGTCAGCCGGAATATCCTGTGTAGCCCACACCTCTGCATGAATTACTCTGTCAATGGGATAGCCAAGGAGCTTACAGGCTTCCAAGCAAGCCAAAGAGTCTTTACCATAGGAGAGGGAGAGAATGTGGGTCATATTACACCACCTCTTTGAGCTTGAGTCCCCAATAGATTACGAAGCCGCTGGAAGTCGATTTGCGGTCAAACCATTCAGGGTGACGCTCCATTTCGGAATTGAACTTCCTCGCCGACAGCACATAGGCTCCCTCGGACTTCGCCCACATCTTGAACGCTTGGTAGAGGTCTTTCGCCTTGATGTTGGTGCGTTTGCCCTTCTCGCCGAAGGGGTTGTTCTCGTCCTCCGGGACTCGCACACAGCGGTTTTCGAGGAATTGAAGCACAAGGTCATTCTCTCGCTCGTACTTCGTCACGACAGACCTCAGGGACTCAGACATAGCGAGACCGTGTTCCTTGTACTTGATATACCCACGCACCAGCCACATGAAAATGCCGCTCATGGCTTCCTGAGAGGTCAGCTCGTCCTTGAGGTGAGTGTCCTGCTCGGCGGGAGAGAAATGCCGGTTGAACTCAATCACCTTGATACGCTCGGAAGCGAACAAGCTCTTGTCCGTCACCATCGGGAGGTCATTACAGGACAGCCAGAGGGTGAACTGCGGCTTGTAGGTGATTGCCGACTGGTACAGCGCACGAGCGGAGATTTCCTCACCACCCGTGAACTGCTTGATTTTCTCCTCGTCCAGCTTGCCGTACTCGTTGGACTCGCTCATGGTGACAAACCGCTTGCCCTTGAGACCGGCGAGGGTAGGAGAAGCCGCTTCTGCGTCCTTTTGCCGGTCTCCTCGGCAAATCATACCGACAGGGGCAACCTTGGCGTAGTCACCGAGCATGGTCTCAATCGTGTTGAGGAGCGTGGACTTGCCGTTGCGGGTGGTCTTGCCGTGCAGAATGAACATGCACTCCTCGTTGCTCATGCCGAGGATGGAGTAGCCAAGGGAGCGTTGCAGGAAATCAGCTTTGTCCTTGTCGTTCTGAGTGACCTCGTCAATGAACTGCTCCCACCGCTCACAGCGAATGTCCCTGCGGACGGTGTGACGGAAGTTGGTCTGCATGGTGAGAAAATCGTCCCACTTGGCTTCCCGGAAAGAGAAGTCCCGCAGAGAGTAGGTTCCGTTCAGGCAGTTTATGAGATAGGGGTCAGCGTCAAAGTCAGTCGCAGAGATACGCAGTTCGCCGGTTGCGTCCTTGAGGATTCGGTCTCTCATGCGTCTGTCACCCATCTTGTTCACGAAGGAGGTGTAGGACTTGCGGGTTTCATCGTCCACGATTTCCCCGCAGTAGAGAATCATCAACCGCACGAAGTCTTTGATTTTCTCCGAGACGAGGATTGCGCCCTCGTCCTTGCGCCATGCACCCTCGAAGTAGGTGTACCAGCTCTTATGCTCGGTGCAGTAACGAGCTTCCCGGTTGTAGAGAATCCCGAACAGGTTCGCCATGCCCATTTCCGACCACTCGAACCCGGAGCTGTACTCGTCAGCTTTCTCAGGGTGGTAGGACTTGATGGTGTACATCTTCTCGGACAGGTCTTCGTCCATAATGACTCTGCCGTTACGAAGCTCGAACAGCTCTCTATCACTTGCCACGGTTGCGTTCACCTCCTACTGCGATTGCACATTTCTGTTTGTCCTCCACCCACCAAGCGCAGTTATCCTTGCGACACACCCACCCCTCAGGGTTGGTGATTGCCTGAGAAGCCAGCAGGAGGGGACAGTAGAGTTTGTTATCGTTTGACATCGTCCAGCACCCCATATACCAATACGAGAAGGTCTTCGAGGTAGCTTATGATTGCATAGCTTCCATGCGCATGGCCTTTGTCGTAGGCGTATTCCCAAAGTTTTCTTGCTCCATCACGAGTCAGCCCGTGTCCGACCTCGCTTTGAATAGCACGGTAGATGTCCTCATGGATAGCGTCTCTCGCCTTGTTCTTGGCGGTGTTGAGACGAGCAACCTCCGCTTGGTATGCGGCGTTGTTTTCAGCCACCTTGTCACGGTTCCACTTCACGGACTGGTTTTCATCGAAGACATGGTTCTGAGCCACCTTGCGAATGACAGCGGGAACGCACGACATTCCCTGCATACGCTCGTAGTCACTCTGAATCTCGTCCCAGCCCTTAACCGTCATTTTATTCGCCATCGTCAACACCTCCGCACTTCTCATGGCAGACGATACGACCGCTCTTGCACTTGGGGACGAGCATGAAGTGAAGCGCAGGGTCTACAAGGGACACCATCTGCTTCATCAGCTCTCGGATTTCCCACTGCGCTCTCAGGCACAGCCGTTCGTTGCTCATGTGAATCAGCTCCCGCAGATTGCAGGAGAGGAATAGGGCGGTCTCACAGGCGTTGGGGAGGACATACCGAGCGTCCTCGTTGGGAACTCCAACCTTTTGGGACAGCTCGTAAAACTCTGCGATATGATTCAGCACCAAGCCGTAATCCCATTTACCGCCCAGCTCCTCAATAGAGCGTGGCAGTACCGCCGAGAAACCATCCTCCGAGCAGTATCGCTGAGACCGCTGAGTGAAGCTACAGTGCCTATGCCGCACGAGCTGGTGAGAACAGGCACGGGAGATACCCTCGATTTTGAAGGTGAAGTAGATATGCTCGAACACGCTATGGTGTCCGTTGCGGTACAGGTGCTTCACCAGCCCAAGCGGGTTCTTGGGGTCGCTGTCATAGCAGATACTTGCGATTGCCGCAATGGTATTGATAGGGTCAGGCGTTGCCTGAATGAGTGTGACAAACATGGTGAACCTCCTTATTTATTCATTACTCGCTCCAAGAGCTGTTCGTACAGATTCTTGTACAGGTCTCTCTCGATTTCCTCCCGGCACTGGATGTCAGCTTTCGGGTCGGGAGTGTTCGCCGCCTGTTGCGGAGCTTCCTCCATGCTGGCAGAACGGATACCGAGCGAATACAGCAGAGCGGAGTCAATCTGCTTCATTTCCTCAGCCGTGCAGGAACGGACGAAGCCGTCAAGTCGTTCTTTCGAGACCGTCTGGATGTTCTCGCACAGGGCGGTCGAAGGAACTTTGCACTGAACCGGCACATGCGTGGGCATGGGCTTCTTCTCCTGAGAGGTCAGGAACACAACCTCCACATTGGGAGAGTACCTGTTGGCGAGGTCGTTGGAAACGATAACGCCGGGTCTATGACCACCCTGCTCGGAGCCAGAGACGGGAGAGTGAGCAATGAAGAAGATGTCCCCCCGGTAAAAGTCTTGAGTCATGATGTAATCCTCCTTAATCTGAATGAGATAATTTATTGCCTTGTTGTGATTAGATAATAACACGGAAAAGATTATTTGTCAACCCTCTCGGAAATATTTTTTATCTTTTCCGTGTTATATCTTATCTCTTGTAACGAGTCACGCTGTTACAGATGGTTCGGATTTCGTTTCGGTCGAGGGGCGGGTCACAGGCCACCATGTTGGCGTACAACAGCTCGTCATAGATTTGCTGTTTGCTGTACCCCTGATTGTGGAGCATACCTGCGAGAGAAGTCAGACAGATGTTCCGACTTCCATCGGGAATCCGAGGATAAACGGGACGGAGCTTTATACGGTTGTTCTCAGGAAGACTCCATATCGGAGAGTAAATCCTGCCGCCGTATCGCTCCCCGGCCTTTTCCTCTCTGGTCTCAGGGAAGTACTTTTCCACCACACAATCAATGGCTCCTTGGTCTTCCACAATGGTGTCGTACAGGAGCGTATCTCCGGTCATGATGAAGTACCGAGCCGCTTTGTAAATCTCCACCCCTGCGAGGTTGTTCTTGCCCTTGAAGGGGAGAGTCCCCCTGAGCAGTATGTGAAAGCCCCTGCCGCTCTTGGACTTCTCGGTGTAGCTCTCACACAGCCCTATGATTTCTGCCGCCAGAGGGGAGAGGAAACCGTCTTGGTCATACCCATCGTCAATGTCAATCCCCACATAGCCATTATCATCGAACACGAACCCGCAGTAGTCATAGTGTCCCTCCGACACGGCCTTGCAAGCCGTGTCGAAGGAAGACCATGTTTCAGGATTGGTAGAGGAAGCGGCTTCTGGTGCGGTCGCTTTCATCGGAACTTTGCTGTCGCTACGAGTACAGACCCACTGATTCAGTTGTTTCAGTTCTTCGGGAATGTTCTCGTAGCGTGTCAAATCAGGTTCCTCCTCTTAGCGACCTTGCGCTCCAACTCGTTGGCCAAAGCCCACACTCTGTCCTGCTTGATGTTCTTGGTCACGGAGACCTTGTAGACATTGTCAGGAATGGTATCGCCCTCCTGATAGATGAACAGCAGAATCTCTCTTTCGCTGTCGGTGAAGCTCTTCAAGGCGTTCTCACAGGCGTACCAGTTCTGCTTATCAGCGTCAGAGCGGAACTTGGGGTTGGGGTGTCGAGCGTAGAACTTCATGCAGTGCTGGATGTAATCGGTATAGAAAGTTCTCATTGCTCAACCTCCGCTTTGTCCTCAGTCTTCTTGGGAGTGGTGCGCTTAAAGACCTCGCCCTCGAAGTACCACTCGTTGTTGATGTTGATGGGGTAGCCCTCCACATCGGACTTTTTCATCTCACCGTGGTCGATGATGTGCTGAGCGGAAGCAACCGCCATCTGGTTTTTCACCAAGTCCTTGCCGGTGCGAAGCAGGAAAGTCACTTTCCCGTTCACGCTTTTCAGCTTATAGTTCATTGTTTGCCCTCCTTGTTCCATTCGGCAATGTCAATGCCGTATCGTTCCAGCTTGTGCCTACACAGCCAAGCCATGTCCTCGTTGCCCATTTCGTACCGCTTTTCCAGAGCGTCCAGCTCGGCGGCATAGCTCTCAAAGAACCTCCTCAGCCGCTTCTTCCCAAAGCCGAACCGCTCATGCAGAACCCACAGAATGACGGAGTTCATTTCAAGCTCGTTCTTTCTGTCGAACTCGGCGCACTGACGGAGTATTTCAGCGTCAATGGCTTTCTGCTCCTTTGCGCTGAACTTCACAGCAAAGATGTGACCTCGGTTCTTCTTGAATATCGGCATATCAGACACCCACCACATGAGACGCAATCATGTCTGCGTGATGTGTCCAGAGTACATTCGGGAACTTGTGAACAGCGTCAGTGAAGCTCCTCCAATGCTCTTTGTCGGTGAAAGCACCCATGTGGTAGAGAATACACATGGACTCCTCCTCGGTCAGCGTCATGTGCTGAGACAGGAGAATGACCGATTTATCTCCATGTCCCTTGACGAGCGTGTTGGGGTTGTACTCCCACGCTTGCTCGTCATAGATGGTGGTCTCCTCGGAGCCGACATAAAGCGTCTCCTTGATGGGGTGGCGGTACTGGTCGATTTTGCACAGGTCGTGGAACATACCCACAATGAAGGGGCTTTCCACTCTGCGCCATTTCAGACCATTCTTCGCAGACAGGTCTACGAGCGTGTTCATTACCATCAGCGAATGGTCGAACAGACCGCCCTCGTATGCCCCGTGGTACTTGGTGCTTGCCGGGGCGTGAAAGAAGCCGTTTTCCATCAGGTAGGTCTTGAACTCACGAGACACGATTCTGTCCAGACCTGCGGCTTCAAAAAGCTGTACTCGCTCTAATTCAGTCATTGGCTTTCTCCTTCATCAGTTCACAGATGAACGCCATGTTGCAAGCCATGTGCTTGTAATGCTCGATACCGCTCTCAGCGTCCTTGGAGTTGTTGTCTTCGATGAAGGACAGCCAGTGCCGGTAAAAAGCGTCAATATAGCGTTGCAGTTCGACTTTCTTCCAGTTGTCGGGGTCGTGGTACTTCTCCGTGCCATACTCCCGAACGACCGCAATGTCACGAATGATTTGAACCGGGACGAGGGAGAGCTTCACTTTTCCCATATCGTCCTTTGCAATCTCCATATCATTTCCTCCTACTCCGCAAAGCCCTGCGTAAAGCCCGCTCCCTCTGCGTGTAAAGGCCATTCATGGTTTCACGCCACTTGCGCTCCTTCTCCTTGAGCTTTTCATATTCTTGCTTCTCAGACAGGTATTGGGCGCAAGTGGCATGACAACCAGCATGGCGTTTGGGTGCTACACAGTCCTTGCAACACTTGATTGCCACGAATTACAGACTGCTGAGCAGAGCCTCAAGGTCAAGCCCTTTTGCCGCAGGAGCGGGAGCGGCGGTGGCGGGAGCCGGGGCGGTAGCAGGTTTCGCAGTGGCGGGAGCGGCTTCGGTCTTACCGAGCGTCAGCGCACGGGCAACCGGCTCAGTGTCGAAGTACTCTGCCGGGGACTTCTCGCCGAGGTTGGCGAAAGTGACCATCTTGTTCGGGTCTTTGTTGGAAGGGAGCTTGGTGTGTACCACCTCAGCACAGATGAAGTGGTCGATAAGCTCTGCCGGGTCGATGTCTTCCAAGGTGTAGTCACCCATCACGGTCTTGGCGAAGTAGGAAAAGGCGTTCAAAGCCTTTTCGTTCAGCTCGTCATTGTTGTCCTTGATGGAGAATCGCTCGGTATGGGTCATGCCAGCGGCGTTCACCAGCTTGACCTCAATCTTGCCAAACTCCTCGTCATAGGTAGCGGCATACACACGGAACACATAGGTTCCTTCGGGAATGAGAGTGAAACCACTCGTCATCGGGATTCGTGCCATTGTCTTTGTCCTCCTTACTTCTTCTTTGCGCTCACATACATGGCGTAGCCCACAATCAGAATCAGCTCAACCAGAATGGTAGAAACCACGCCAGCCACAAACGGGTCGATATACATGGTCTTCACCTCACTCCTCGTAATCGGTCGGGAAAATCAGGCCGATTACTTCCTCGTCAGAGACGAGACAGGCGGGACGCTTGATAACCAGAGCCTTGCCCTCGCTGGTCTCGCTCTCGGTATCGAACTGAGCGTACATTTCGACAGTGTCCTTGCGCTCAATGAGGGCGTAGGAGCCGTTGTCAATGGCAACCTTGCTCTGCCTGTCCTCGGTCTCGTAAATGCGGACGCAGTCCTTAATGACCCCATCGGCATACGGCATGACAGCTTTGGCGAGGTCGCAGGGGTTGGTGAAGCTGTCGTAGTTGATGATGTTCTCCACGAAATCGGGCATGTCGGCAATGTCAGCACAGGTGACGCTACGGATGTCCTCCGGGATTTTCATGAACACTCGCTCGGAAGCAAGCCAGCGTTCACCATTCTTGCGATTGTACACGATACCGTCAGACCCAAGAGCCTTTACGAATTTCTGAAACTTCATGATAATCCTCCTTATTTCACAGTCATGCGGTACTGCTCAGACTTCTTCTGGTACTTCTCAAGCAGACCGTCAGCTTCCAGAGCTTTCTTGTCGATGGTGGTGGTCTCCGAACGAGATACCGTCCAAGTGTAGGTCGAACCCTTGATTTCGACCTTCTTGTCACCGTCACGGAACTGCGTCATAGCGTGTTCCTTGATGATGTCGGAAATCTCTTTCAGCCGCTTCTCCTTGTCGGCGATTGCGGCGGCGGTCATATCGACCTCCTTCTTGAGACCTTCGGCTTCCTTAATGAGAGCGTCAATGTCGGTGTCCGGGGTGAGATTGTGGGTGCGCAGAGCCGCCAGAATCTCAGCGTCCTTCTTCTCGTCATAGACCGGGGAGATACCACCCGTCACATACTCGCCCCACCAAGACTTCACCTCAGCGACCATGCGCTCGAAGTCCGGGTAACGCTCACTGACCTTGAACTCCACCGTGATGGTGTTCTTGATGTTGGGGACGAACTTGGACGGGTCTTCGTAGTCCTTCTCCTCAAGGAAGGAAGCGACCATAATGACATTGTCCACACCGAGCAGGTAGGCGTAGAGAGCCGCCTGTAATGCGTAGTACTCAGGAGCGTCATTCTGCCAGTCCTCGATACGCTTGGTGGTCTTCATTTCGAGTACGGTGTCCACCGTGCCGTTCTCGTCCACACCGAGATAGTCCCACATGCCGCCGAAGTAGGGGTTCTCCGGGAAGAAATCGCCCCAAGTCTTGTTGAAATAGTCCTGCCCGTAGCGGTCGGTGGGAGTAATCAAGTCCATGCCGTAGGACTTCTTCATGTACTCGGCCTGTTTCGGCTCGATGGTCTTACCGGCAATGGTGTAGATGGTGTCCTCGAAGGGCTTCTCGTAGGTCTTGGTGATAGCGCACCACATTTCAAACGGGGTAGACCAAGGGTTCAGGCCGAGAATGGTGGCAAAGCGTGTGCCGGTGACTTTCTTGGTGCGCTTGGGCGGCGTAATCTGAATCTGCTTGGAGTCAAGCCACTTCATCACTCATTTCCTCCTTCCAGCATGGCGGTGATTCGGGTAATCAGGGCTTCGCAGTCGGACTTGCTGATTTCGGTGAACCCCTTGGTCTGCACCGCAATCTGAGCAATCAGCTCCTCCTTAGTGGGGTCGCTGTCCTTGAGCTTCTTGAGGACGCTCTTGAGACCCTTAATCTGCAAGGTGGTGGCATTGTCAGCCGGTGCGGTCAGCTCCTCCTTGACCTCCTGACGCTGTTGGGGAGTAGCGGGAGCCTTGGGAGCGGCGGGGGCGGGAGCGGTGTCAGCAGGGACAGGCTTGCCAGCGTTTGCGTCAATGGTGTCGCTCTCGCAGATGTCCAGTGCCATCATGTAGAGGTAGCGGCGCATGTAGGTGATGGACGAACCAAGGGCTTGCATTTCGTTGGTGGCCTGTTTGCCGGTGTTGCTCATGATAGGAGCAATCTGGTTGAAGGGAGCCACGAACGAAACGGTGTCCTCCGGGTTGTCGGTGTTGATAATCGTCATAGTGCCGGTATCAGCGGTGAAGTTCACCACAGGCACGAGACCGATTGCCGAGAAGATACGGATTGCCGGGGGAACAATATCGTCCAGCTCGAAGTACTTGAACGACAGGTGCATGTTCTTGCCGGTCTTCTGGACATCGGCGTTGAGGAACTGCTCTCTCGCCTTAATGAGTTTTTGATAGACATTCTCGGTTTTAGTGGTCGTTGCCATTGCTTTTGTCCTCCTTGTTGTTTTCTTCTTTTCGGGCTTGATACCCAAAAAGTCATTGACTCGCTTTCGTGCCATGTCGATGTAGAACTGCTTGTCCACATCGGCAATGGTCAGGTGGTTATCGTTGTCGATGATACAATGCTCCGGGAGCATTTCGATTTTGGCGGTAGACTCGTTCTCAGCCTTGACTTTGAACAGCTTCCCGTATCGCTCGTCTGCCGTTGCATATACCCGGTTCACTCGCTGTACCGGGACTTGTACGCCATCGACAAGGTGATATGCTTCACGATATTTCGCCCCAGCCTTTGCAATAATCTGGAACTGGAAAATATCGTCACAGCCATTGATGGTGTCTTCCACGGGTGTACCGTGAACGAAGTACTCTCGGAGAGCGGTCGCAACGATACAGCAGGAATTGTTGATTTTCCAAGCACCCACGCTGGAAATGCCCTTGACAAGATAGCCGCCCTTTTCTTTGACCTCTCCGCTCGGTTGCACTTCGATATAGTTGTTCACATCCTTCTGCGCAATCTTCATCACGGAGTCTTCTTCCAGCTCAAAGCCGGTGCGCTTCTGCCACTCGTCACAGATTTCGTCCAGCTTTCCGAGGTCGGCTCGATTGCACTCGACCATGATACCGTCCGTGTTGAGCTGGACGATTTTCAGCCCCGGAATGTCAGCGTACAGGTGTTCAGCCAGCTCAAGGAGGAACAACTGCCCGGTGATACACACAGAGCGTCCCATGAGGGGGTCAAACAGGTCGTTGTACCTGTTGAGCAGTGCGCCGTAGGTCGTGTTCACAACCAGCTTGAGGGCGTTTGCGGTGGCCTTGTCTCCGCTTGCCTTGGCTTTCATACGGGTTTCCAGCACTTCCTCGAAGACCTGCGCCGAGGGGATGTTGCGGGAGGTGTAACCACACAGCGTCATGAGGTGCGGGTAGTAACTCGCCACATCCTTGTTGCGGATAACCCGTTCATCGGTCTCCTCGAAGAAGTAGTTCGGGATTGCGGCGTGAATACCACCATATCCCACGACACCGGGACACTCACCGATGGAGAATGTCTGCTTCTCGCTGAACAGCTCCGTGTCCGAGATTGACGGGTCGTACATCTTGTCAAAGAAATCGAAAATCTCCTGCGGGATGTACTCTCGCTTGAGGTGCGAAGGGTACACATACTTGCGTTCATCGTCATGGGGTTGCTTGGTCGCTTTCAGCAGGGCGGCGGTCAGCTTGGCGTTGGTCATGCCCATGGCTTTCACATCGTCCAGCCCCGCCAGTTTGCCAATGTGGACTTTGTTCTTGAGATAGTCCTTCCGAAGCTCCACAAGCCGCTCAGTCGTGTCAACATCGTGCATACAGTACTTGGCGGTCTCTTTCAGCTCGTCTTCGGTCAAAGCCCGGTCGATGTCGAAGGGGACGGTGGACTCCTCAACGGACAGTCCTAAGTGACCCTCAATGGCCTTGAGGGACAAGCCCATCTGCATATCGTCTTTGATGTCCACATTGTTGAAGCGGAAGAAGAAATCCCTCAGGGCGGGGTATTCCCAACCCTGACCACCTCCAATGAGGTAGTCATTGACCGCTTTCACTTCCTGCGGTACGAAGCCACAGCAGATAGCCTTGATGATGAATTGGTCGTAGTGTTTGGAGTTGAAACCCACATAGATGTTGTCCTCGGTAATGCACTGTTTCAGCTCCTCGTTGTCGTTGTGGACGATGGTGTACTTGCCGGTCTCTGTGTCCTTGAAGACCACAAGCCAGTCTTCGCAGAAGACCTCCACATCGTAGACAATCAGTCTCACTGGTTCACCTCCTATTCCACGAAATAACAACCGTTTTTACGGTAGGTAGTACAACGCTTTTTGTAGGACTTCACGAGGTATGCGACATCGTCAACGAAGTCATAGGCGATAGGTTCTGCCTTACCATCGAAGACACGAGCGATTCTGCCAATGCTCTGCGTCACGACAGCGTAGTCCTTCTGAGGGGTGGTGAGGAACAGCCGCTCCAAGCGGGGTATGTCCAACCCCTCTTTCGCCAGAGAGTAGGTTGCGAACAGGTACTTTTTCCTACCTGAGCGCATGTCCTCAATGGCTTTCTCTCGCTCCGCTTTGCCCTTCTTCGTTGTCATTTTGCCGCTCACCATCACAGCGTCCCGTCTCATGTGCGCTGGTAGCCAGTTCATGAGGTGTTCCAAGTGACTGAGCCGGTCGGAGAGAATCAGACAGCTCTTGCCCTCGTTGAGCTTGATGGTGTTCACAATCACTTCCTCCCGGCGTAGGTTTTCGGTGAGGTAAGTGACCATCTTCATGTAGTTCAGTGTCCCATCGGTGTTCAGGCAATCTCGGCTAAGTTCCACCCCTGTCGCAACGGGGAGAATACCAACCTTCATGATTTTGTCACCCACCGCCTTGTCAGGAACGGTGTATATAACATGACCGAGCAGGGCGTAGGTGGCTTCAATCATGCCGTCAGACCGATGTACCGTTGCCGAGAGACCGATTTTGTGCCGAGCGGACAAACTGTTCAGCACCTTGTAGAACTGCGTCATGGCGGTCGGTGTCCCGGAACAGCGGTGGCACTCGTCCACGATGATGGTGTCCCACAGGTCTTTGTACTGAGCCAGATTGAGCTTGCACATGGTCTGGATGGTGGCAAAGGTGATACCGCTTCCGATATTGACCTTGCCCTCGGTGATGGTTCCGATAACCCGCTTGTCCATGTACAGTTCTGCTCGTTCTTTGCTCTGCCTGAGCAAGTCCAGCGTGTGAGTCAGCCAAAGGGCTTTCTTCCCAAACCGCTTCACAAGGGCAATGCCCATTTGGGTTTTTCCGCTTCCTGCGGGGCTTTGCAAAATACCGTACTGTCCAGCCGCCACAGCGTCCACAGCGGCCTTTTGGTAGTCATAGAGGGGAATATCCACCCCTCCATAAGAGACCTCCTCAGCGGCCTTAAAATCGCCTATGAAGACAGCGTTCTTTCGGACGGACTCAGGGAGTGACCTCAGCGTTCCGAACGGTAGAACGATACTGGTTCCTCTCTGCTCGTATAAGCAGAGGGTCTTCGGTGTGTTGCCGAGCCACAAGTTCATGCGGACTTTCTTCTGGTACTCAGGGTTCGCAATCCGCATGTGCTTACTGCACCACACGAGCAGTTCTGCCGAGGGGTTGTCGATGGTCAGAGTGTTCGAGACGGTGATTATCATGCAAACACCACCCACGCTTCCAGTACTCGCCCATAGAAGCACATGTCCCTGAAACTGATACTCGATTGAGTCTTGGACAGGCGTTTCAGCGTGTCATAATCGAGCATGAAGATGTATCCTTCGCACTTGAGGGCGAACCAGCCAGTTCCGTTCCCGCTTTCCTGCCAAGCTCTCATGGCGGTGTGCTGATTGTCCTCGATACGGGAGAATGGGAATCTCCCTCTCGAACAGACTTTGCAGTCAATCAGATAAGACTTGCCGTCTCTGACCGCAATCACATCGGCGGGTTGCCCAGCTTGGTTTTGAGCGAGGTTGTGACACCAGAACCCCTCCCGAAAGAGGATTTCGCAGAAGACGGACTCGAAGCTATTTCCGAGCTTCTTGTTTGTCATTGCGTAACACCTCCTCGTACTCGTCCATAAGACCGAGAATCTTGGTGGAATAGGCGGTGCTTGTGACCCCATTCTCCCATGCCTTTTGCGCTCCGTAATTTCCCATGTTGTATGCCATGAGAGCCTTGCCGTAATCACCGTACTTCTCAATGTAGCTACCGATGATGGTGATACCGCAGAAAGCGTTCTGGTACGGATTGAGGAAGTCAGCCGTTCTGTACTTCTCCTCAAGCCACTCGTGGTTTATGGCATTGATTTGCATGAGACCGTAATCGTTGGTGGAGCTTACCACCTCCGGGTTGAATCCGCTCTCATGTTCAATCATGGCGAGAGCCAGTGTCACCGGGACACCTTTGTCTGCGCAGATTTCGTAGATGTACCTCTGCAAAGAGTCTGACAGGGGAACATCGAACAGGAACACTTCGGTCTCCTGCGGTAAACCGTCCGTCTCGTGAACCGGGACTTCGATGGTTTTAGTGACAGTCACCGTCTTGTGCGGTGTGGTGAGAACTCCAAGCAGATAACCTGCCGCTCCTCCTGCCAGCACCAGCACGGCAAGGAAGACACCGAGCTTTTTCAGGTTGTACTTGGGTCTCTTTTTGCTTTCTCTACATTGCGTAGCCATTTTTGAAAATCCTCCTCATTTTTCGGGTCTGCATAGAACTTCTCCAAGAGACCCATCAAGGGTCGTGCGAGGTCTGATACTTGGGAGTCACTGAGACTCGTATTCAGTGAGGATTTTGTCACATTCATCCAGAACCACCTTAGCCTTGGGGTAGGTATAGACCCCACGAACAATGCTCGACATTTCGGGTGGCTGAACTGTGATACCTCGCTTACGCAGTTCAAGAATCAAATCCACCTGCTTAATACCAAGCCGCTTCATTCGCTCCTGAATATGACTCATGCTTTTACCTCCTCTCATGATTCAGAAAACGAGAATTGCCTTGACAGTAAGCCGAATTGATGTTATTATTCTTATAGGAGTAATCAAACCTCAACCTCCTCGAAACTGCCACTTTCAAGGGGGTCGGCTTCTTATTGTCAATTCGCCATTCCCGAACTTCTTGGTCTTATTATAGTTCTTCTTTTGCGAATTGTCAAGGGGGTAATTCAAATAATCCGAATTAAAATTTGCGGAAGGAGAATTGCAATGTCTTTCAAAGAGAACATCAATCGGATTTGCCTTGAGCGTGGGACAAACCTCACGGCGGTTGTGAAAGAGGTAAAGGGTTCGTCCTCGTTCACCAGTGCAATCAACAAGGGGTCTCTGCCCAAGGAAGAAGAAATGGTGGCAATGGCTAAAATCCTGCACTGTTCCGTCATTGACTTCTTCATGGACGAAGAAGACCTCGCTCCGAAGGACACCCCTCAGAACGAGGACGAAGAAGATTTGCTCAGAATCTACCGTTCGCTTTCCAGACGGAGCAAACACGAGTTCATGAGCATGGCCTATGAATATGAGAACCGTGAAGAATTGGAGGGGGATAAAGAAGTTCCTGCGAACGGAGAAGATAGTCCCCATAGAATTGCTCATGCGTAAAAAGGCGTTGGAGGTGATACTACGAAAGCGGTAATCTATGCCAGATATTCGAGCCATAGCCAAAGGGAAGAATCCATAGAGGGACAGCTTCGGGAGTGTCACGACTTTGCGCTGAAAAACGGAATGACCATCATCGGTGAGTACTGCGATAAGGCAATCTCAGGAAAGACCGACAATCGACCGAGCTTCCAACGGCTCATAAAGGACAGCGAGAAGGGGCAGTTTGAAGCGGTGATAATGTATACCCTTGACCGTTTCGCTCGAAATAGGTACGACTCTGCCATCTACAAAGCAAAACTGAAAAAGAACGGTGTGCGGGTCTACTATGCCAAACAGCCAATGCCCGACACGCCAGAGGGCATTATCCTTGAGTCCGTGTTGGAGGGGTATGCCGAGTACTACTCGGAGAACCTGTCACGCAACATCAAACGGGGCATGAAGGAAAACGCATTGCAGTGCATTGCCAACGGTGGAGCCGGTATGCCCTTGGGGTACACGGTAGGCGAAGACAGAAGGTACAAGATAGACCCCGTTGGAGCAAGAATCGTTCAAGAGATTTTCCAGATGTACGCTGACGGTATGTCGGCTACGCAAATCATCAACGAGTGCAACAAGCGTGGCTATAAGACCGCACGAGGAAATGCGTTCAACAAAAATAGCCTACGCACCATGTTGAAGAACGACAGGTACATAGGCGTATATCGGTTTGCGGATGTCGTGGTGGAGGGTGGTGTCCCGCCCATCATAAGCCGGGAGCTGTTTGACAAGGTTCAAGCTACCCTCAAGCATAACTATTCAGCCCGTGCAAGGAACAAGGCCAAGGACGATTACCTTCTCACCGCCAAGCTGTTTTGCGGTCACTGCGGCTCCTCCATGGTGGGAGAGAGCGGCACTTCAAAGTCTGGAAAGCTCCATCACTACTACAAGTGCATAGAGCGCAAGCGCAAGCACAAGTGTAATAAGGCCGTGGAGAAGAAAGACTGGATGGAGGAGTTGGTGGTTCGCTTCACTGTCCAAAAAGTGCTGACCGATGAAAACATAGAGCGCATTGCGGTCAAGGCCATGGAGATTATCGAGAAGGAGTCTGCTGACACCACCTACATTGATGGTCTACGAAACGAGCTGAAAGAGGTTAAGAAGAAAATCAAGAACCTCATGACTGCCATCGAGCAGGGCATTATCACCCCGTCCACCAAGGAGAGGATGGACGAGCTGGAACTTGAGAAGAACGAGATAGAGGGAAGAATCGCCAGCGAGGAAATGAAAAAGCCACTCCTGACGAAAGAGCGCATAATGTACTGGCTCTACTCGTTCAAGAGTGGCAATATAGATGATGTCGAGTACAAGCGTAGGGTGATAGACACGCTGGTGAACTCGGTGTATGTCTATGATGAAGGGGACAAAGGGAGAAGAATTGTCTTCACCTTCAACATATCAGGGCAAAACACCGCTACGCTCTCGTGTTCGGATATAGCGTGTTTCGCTCCAGCATTGCAGAGTTGAACACGGAGTTGAAGATGATGCTGGGATCAGGGCAGGCGCAGGACCAAGAGAAGATGTAGATATCAATGTCGCCGTTGTAGCAGGCGGTGACGTGAGAGCTCCACTCAGAGACCTTGATCTCAGCATTGACGCCGATCTCGGCCAGCTGGGACTGGAGGATGGTAGCAATATCGACACGCTCCTTCTGCTCGTCCACCCAGATGGTGGTGCTCAGGCCGTTGGAATAACCGGCGGCAGCCAGAGCGGCCTTGGCCCCCTCGGGATTATAAGGACGCAGCTTGATATCATCGTTGAAGTACTTGATGTCAGGGGCGATGGGGTTGGTGGCAACCACGCCCTTGCCCATCTTCACAGCGTTGACGATGCCCTCGATGTTGATGGCGGAGGCGATAGCTTGACGGACGGCCACGTTGTCAAAAGGAGCCTTCTGGCAGTTGAAGCCGATATAGCGGACGGAGTTGCTGATGCCGCTGAACAGGGTCAGATCCGGGTTGTCGGCAACACGGCTCAGGTCAGATGTCTGGATCTCATAGGCCAGGTCGCAGATGCCGCTCTCCAGCTCGATGGTGCGGTTGGTCGCCTCGGGGATGAATCGGAAGACCACCTTGCTGACGTCGGGGGTCTCACCGTGATAGTCGTCGAAGCGCTCCAGGGTGATGGAGTTGCCCCGGGACCATTCCACGAACTTGTAAGGGCCAGTGCCGATGGGGGCAGTGCCAGAGCCGTCGCCCACCTCGGTGACATACTTCTCATTGAGGATGGAGGCCGGCAGAGCGGTCATCAGGGCCAGCAGGGCGGGAGCGGGTTCAAAGGTGCTCACCCGCAGGGTGTATTCGTCGATGATCTCGATCCTGTCGGGATCAATGGCGCCCCAGATGTACTTGGTGATGGCAGTCTCGCAACCCTTCTTCATGGTGAAGGCGATGTCGTTGGCCTTCAGTTCGTCGCCGTTGTGCCACTTGATGCCCTTGATCACCTTGAATTCATAGGTGGTGTCGTTGATGAGCTCATACTCCGCCAGGTTAGGAAGGATATTGCCCTTCTCGTCGGCCACTAGCAGGGTGTCATAGATGTTGTTGTACACCGCGCTGGAGGTACGGTCGGTAGCGCCGCACATGGGATCCAGTGCGTTGGGCTCGCCGGCTAGAGCCACGTTGAGTTCCGTGTTCTTCTCGCCGTCAGCGCCGGTGCTGCCGGGCTGAGCGGAGCTGTTCTTTTCTCCGCAGGCCGCCAGGGAAAGCGTCATTGCCAGAGACAAAACCGCAGACAGAATACGCCGAATGTTCTTGTTCATCTTAACCTCCTAAAAATGATTCGTGATAAGGAATACGCCGGGAGTTGCAGCTTTATCAAATAGGGCAGCAGCCTCCGGGGCGGTCGCCTGCCTCCGCCGCAGAGATGTCAGAGCCCTTCTGATTCTTTTGAATGAACACTTACTTACGGATTGGGATAGACCTGAGGAATCTCCTGGCCCCGCAGGACCCGGAGGGTCCCCAGCGCCAGGGCTTCCATTTCATGCTCACCGGGGTAGACCGCCACCGGGGCGATGAAGTTCACCCGCTCCCGGATCCAGCCCACCAGCATCTCGTCATGGGCAAGGCCGCCGGTAAGAAGGATCTCATCCACCTGACCCTTGAGGACGGCGGCACAGGCGCCGATCTCCTTGGAGATCTGATAGGCCATGGCCTCATAGACCTCTGCAGCCTTCTCATCGCCGCAGCGGATGCGCTCGGTGATCTTCCGGCCGTCGTTGGTACCCAGATATCCCACCATGCCTCCGCCCCCGATGAGCTTCTTCCGCAATTCTGCCTTGGTATATTCACCGGAGAAGCAAAGGTCCATCACGGAGCCGAAGGGCAGTCCGCCGCAGCGCTCCGGAGACATGGGGCCGTCGCCGTCAAGGCTGTTGTTCACATCCACCAGCCGTCCCTTCTTGTGGGTGCCCACGGAAATGCCGCCCCCCAGATGGGCGATGATGAAGTTGTAGTCCTGATACTCACCGCCCAGGGCCTTGGCCGCTTCCCGGCCCACCGCTTTCTGATTCAGTGGGTGATCTTTGGACTTTCGGGCGATCAGGGGAGTTCCGGAATACCGGGCCAGGGGTTCCAGTTCATCCACGATCACCGGATCTACCACATAGGCGTTCCGTCCCAGAGGCTGTGCGATGGCATAGGCGATGCGTCCTCCCAGATTGGAGGCGTGCTGGCCCATGACTCCGATCTCCAGATCCCGAAGCATCTCTTCATTGACCTGATAGGTACCGCCCACCACGGGCTTCATGTTGCCGCCCCGGGCCACCACCGCATCCAACTCTCTCAGGGCGATGCCGTCCTTCTTCAGTTCGGTAAGCACCGCCTGAAGCCGGAAGTCCAGCTGGTCGTTGATGTGATGAAAGTCTTTCAGATCCTCCGCAGAGTGTTTGAGTTCTCTGGAAAAGGTCATCTCCTCATTGGTGAAGATGGCGATCTTGGTGGAGGTGGAGCCGGGATTGATAGCGAGAATGCGGTATGCTTTTTCCATGTCTTACTCCTCTCCGGCCACCAGCAGGCCCACCGCAATGGAAAGGAGTTTTGCGCGGTCAGAACTGGCCCGGGATGTCAAAATGATTGGCTTCTTGGCGCCCATGATCACGCCAGCCTTGTCCGCCCTGGCGAAATATTCCATAGACTTGTTGAGGATGTTGCCGGCCTGAATGTCCGGGGTGATCAGAATGTCCGCATTGCCGGCCACGGGGTGGGTGATGCCCTTGTGCCGGGCGGCCTCCGGAGAGACGGCGTTGTCCAACTGCAGGGGACCTTTCACCAGGCACCCGGTGATCTCACCCCGCTCATTCATCTCCGTCAGAGTCTGGGCGTCTACGGTGGCAGGCATTTTTTCGTTGACCTTTTCCACCGCACACAGCACCGCCACCTTGGGCTGGTCAAGTCCGAAGGCACGGGCCACCTTCACGGCGTTGCGGATGATGTCCGCCTTGGCTTTGAGATCCGGGGCGATGGTCATGGCGGAGTCGCTGACGAAGAACAGCCGGTCGAAGCCGGAAACCTTCAGAATACCCACATGGCTGATAAGCCCTGTACCCCGCAGGCCCAGTTCTTTATTCAATACCGCCTTGAGCATCACGGAGGTGTCCACGAAGCCCTTCATGGGCAGCGCCGCTTCCCCTCGCCGCACTAGGTTCACCGCCGTCAGGCAGGCTTGGGCCGCATCCAGCTCATCTACAATGGTATAATTGGCCGGGTCAATTCCGTTTTCCCGGGCAATCGCCTTGATCTTCTCTTTGTTGCCGGTGAGAATTGCCCGGGCGATCCCCAGCTGTCGGGCCTCCTCCACAGAGAGCAGCACATCTCTATCCTCCGCAGCACCCACGGCGATGACCTTGGGGCCATCTGCCTGGAGCTTCCGGAGCATTGACTCAAAATCCAATACCATAGGTCCCCTCCGAAGTGGTTTTTGGTTGTTCAAAAATTTTGACCATTTTTCTTGACATGTTGTCTATTTTTATGTCATAATAGGTCAGAAATCAAAAATATGAGGTGACATTTCTATGAAGACGTCTGCAAATGAAGCTGCTCCCAAGAACCTTGACCGCGCTCTGGATCTCCTGAACCTGCTGGCCACCAACTCCAATCCCATGAACGTCATGGAAATCAGTAAGGCTTTGGATGTCACCCGGACAACCGCTTACGCCATGTTGGGCTCGCTATCCAAGAAAAAACTGGTGGAAAAGGATGCGGAAACCGGCCGTTATTCCATCGGCTACAAAGTCCTTGAGTTGGCTGAGTGCTACTATCACCGGTATCCCTTCCTGTATCTGGCAGAGAAATACATCGTGGCCCTGGCCCAGAAGTGGTCGCTAAAGGTCAACGTCTCCGTTCTCAAGGAGCCGGCCATCTCTCTACTGCTGGCCTCCAAGGATCCTTCCTTCCTGGTACCCCGGATGGTCATCGGCCACATCATGCCGGCTTACGCCACCGCCAGCGGAAAGGTTCTCCTCTCCGCCCTATCGGAGGAAAAGCTGGAGGAGGTCCTGGACTCCATTCAGCTGGTTTCCTACACCGCCAAAACCATTGTGGATCGGGAGGAACTGAAGGAGTGCCTCCGGGAGGCCCGCAAAAATGGGTTTGCCACCGAGGTAGACGAGTTGATGGTCCTGCGCAGCTGCGTGGCCGCGCCCATTCAGGATCGCTCCGGCGCTTACATCGGCGCCATCAGCTTCTCCGGCAGCACAGAAACCATCGCTGCCAACATGCCGGCCTTAACCAATGATATCATCAGCACCGGCAAGCAGATCTCCACAGAGCTAGGTTACAACTACATCACCATCTGAAGCCTGCCCGCCGTCGTCCGCCCCTTCCGGGGCGGGCGTTTTTTTGCTTTTGTACAGATTCCCGATGCCGGGCGGTATGGGGCTTCCGAGGTTGTGTTTATCTTACACAATACCTGACTATTTGTCAATATTTTTTTATCTTGTGTTTATTTTTTTGATATATGTTGAACAGTGTTTTATTCGGTTTTGCAGAAGGTTCTTCTGTAATTTGTTCTGCTGTTAAACGATTTTTTGTCAGAATTTCGAACTATAAAAATATTTCAGTCCTCTTATCGCCCATCTTGACAACAAAGAGTAATTATATTATGATTAATAAACAGGTTTAAGTGTACATTTTTTTAGACACACGCCAGTGTGCATAGCAAGGTAGGGAAACATATGGAAGGAATCACTCTTGTACATCTCATCAGTGCCAGCGCCACACTTATATTAATGATCGGCCTGGGGATCTACTCCGGCCGAAAAGTCAGCGGTGCCGCCGACTTTGATACCGGTGGCGGCAGAGCCGGCGCCATCATGGTGGCCGGCACCATCATCGGCACCCTAGTGGGTGGCAGCTCCACCATCGGCACTGCGGAATTGGCCTTCAACTTCGGCTTTTCCGCCTGGTGGTTCACCCTGGGCGCCGCCATCGGCTGCCTGATCCTGGCGGTCTTCTTCGTCGTTCCCCTCCGGAACTGCGGCTGCGCCACTATCCAGCAGCTGATTCAAAAGCACTTCAGCCCCACGGCAGGGCTCATCACCAGCGTGCTGGCCACGCTGGGTCTTGGTCTGAACATCGTCTCCCAGCTGCTGTCAGCCAATGTGCTGCTCTCCTCTATGTTCGGTCTCAACACCCTGACCTGCACCGCCATCAGCGTGGTGACCATGGCCTGCTATGTAATCTTCGGTGGGGTCAACAGCACGGGTCTGCTGGGAATCGTGAAGTCCGTACTCCTTTATATAGCAGTGCTGGTGTGCGGCGGCGCGGCTTTGGTGCTCTCCGGCGGCATCGGCAGCATCCAGGCAGTCCTGCCCCACGATCAATATTTCAATCTCTTCGCCCGGGGCGTGGGCAAGGATCTGGGGGCCGGCGTCTCAGTGATTCTGGGAGTCATCTCCACTCAGACCTATGTACAGGCCCTGCTGGCTGGCCGGGATTCCGCCTCCTCCCGCCGGGGCGCCCTTCTCAGTGCGCTGCTGATCCCCCCCATCGGCGTGGGCGGCATCCTCATCGGCTATTACATGCGTATCAGCTTCCCGGCCATGGCCGCCGGCGAGGCTTTCCCCCGGTTTGTGATCCAGAACATTCCCCCGGTGCTCAGCGGTGTGGTGTTGGCTACCCTGTTCATCGCTGTGGTTGGCACCGGTGCTGGACTGGCCCTTGGCCTGTCCACCGTGATCACCAACAATATCTACAAGCGCTTTGCCAAGCATACCGACAGCCGCAGCAGTCTGCGTTTTTCCAGAGCCGTAATCCTTATCACCCTGCTCATTGCGGCGGTGTTCACCACCGGCAACCTGAAATCCGCTATCCTTACCTGGGGTTTCCTCTCCATGGGCCTTCGGGCTGTGGTGCTGCTGGGGCCCATGTGCGCCGCCCTGTTCTTTCCCTCTCAGGCAGACCGGCGGTTCGTCACCGCCTCCAGCATCGTGGGCATTGTCATCCTGCTGGCAGCCAAGTTCCTGGCTCTGCCCGGAGACTGCCTGTTCTGGGGCATGGGCGGCAGCATCCTGATCATCGCCCTTGGCTGCCTCGTGCCTACCTCTCAATACAAATCCATTGATAAATCTTGACAACATAAGGAAGGAAGTGTTTTCAAGCCATGAACCAGATCACCATCAACCACTGGTGCAAGCAGTGCGGACTGTGCGCAGACTTCTGCCCCAAAAAGGTCTTCGACTACACCGCAGGCCACACCCCGGTCATCGCCAGGCCAGAGGCCTGCGTTGGTTGCAAAATGTGCCAGTGGCGCTGCCCGGATTTCGCCATTGAGGTTAAAACGGAGGGAAACAAAACATGAAAAAAGGGGAAACCATTTTTACCATGGGCAATGACGCTATGACTGCCGGTGCCATTGCCGCCGGTGCCCGCTTCTATGCCGGCTATCCCATCACCCCCTCCTCCGAGGTGGCGGAGCTTTCCTCCGTGCGCCTGCCCCAGGTAGGAGGGCTGTATGTGCAGATGGAGGACGAACTGGGCAGCATGGCTGCCATCATCGGCGCTTCCGCCGCTGGCAAGAAGTCCTATACCGCCACTAGCGGCCCTGGCTTCTCCCTGATGCAGGAAAATCTGGGTGTTGCCGTTATGGGGGAAATTCCCTGCGTCATCGTGGACGTGATGCGCTCCGGCCCCAGTACCGGCATGGCCACCAAGCCCGCCCAAGGCGACCTGCTGCAGGCCAAGTGGGGCACCCACGGTGACCACGGCCTCATTGTCATCTCCCCCGCTTCCGTGCAGGAATGCTATGACTACATGATTACCGCCTTTAATTACAGTGAAAAACACCGCACCCCCGTGGTGTTCCTAGCCGACGAGGTGGTGGGCCACATGCGGGAGACCTATGTGAAGTGGGAAGTTGGCCCGGAGGACGTGGTGGAACGGAAGAGCCCCGTCTGCGCCCCTGCCGATTACAAGCCCTACGACTTCTCCGGTCAGAGTGACGATATCGCCCCCCTGGCAGTTTACGGCGGTCCCTGCGTCTTCCGGATCAACGGCACCACTCACGACGAAAGCGGCGCCCCCAGCATCGACCCGGCCAACGCGGACAAGTTCATTCGCCACTATACCGACAAATTTACCAAGAACCTGGATGACATCACCATCGTCAACCAGTTCGCTATGGAGGACGCCGAGTACGCCATCATCACCTTCGGCTGCTCCACCCGCTCAGCCAAGGCTGCCATGAAGGCAGCCCGAGCCCAGGGTAAAAAGGTGGGTGTTGTGCAGTTGGTAACGGTGTGGCCCTTCCCCGATCAGTTGGTAGCCGATGTATGCGGCCGGGTAAAGGGCGTTGTGGTGCCCGAACTGAACCTGGGCCAGCTCATCGGCGAGGTGCAGCGGGTCAACTGCCACGCCACCCCTGTGGTAGGCGTCAACAAGGTGGACAGCGACCTTATCATGCCTGACGAAATTCTCAAGGCTCTGCAGGAGGTGGATAAGTAATGAATTATCTGGACTATCTGCGCACCGACAAATTCCCGCACTTCTGGTGCAGTGGCTGCGGCAACGGCATTGTTCTGTGTGCCATCGCCCGTGCCTTTGAGGAGCTGGATCTGACTCTGGAGAACACCGTGGTGGTCACCGGCATCGGCTGCTGGGGCAAGGCAGACGACTATGTCCGCACCAACAGCTTCCACGGCACACACGGCCGGGCCCTGGCTTTTGCCACCGGTATCAAGCTGGCCAATCCTTCCCTGAACGTGGTCGTGCTCATGGGCGACGGCGACGGCATCACCATCGGCGGCAACCATTTCATCCACGCCGCCCGGCGGAACGTGGACGTTACCGCCATCCTGGTGAACAACTTCAACTATGGCATGACCGGCGGCCAGTACTCCGGCACCACGCCGGAGGAACGCATCACCACTACCTCCCGCTACGGTCACATCGAAGAGGGCTTCGACATCTGCGCTGTGGCTAAGGCTGCCGGTGCCCGGTATGTGGCCCGGGCCTCCACAGAAAACCCCCAGCAGCTGAAAAACCTCATCCGGGACGGCATCAAGAAGCAGGGCTTTGCCTGTATCGAGGCCATCTCCCCCTGCCCCACCCACTTTGGCCGCAACAACGGCATGCGCAGCCCCGCCGCCCTGATGCGCTGGGTGAATGAAAACTCCGTCACCCCCGCCCAAGCCGTAGCCATGAGCGAAGAGGAGCTGGCAGGTAAGCTGGTGATGGGCCTTATCTGCGACCGGCCCGGCGAGGACTACAGCACCAAGTATCAGCACGTCATTGAAAAAGCGCAGAGTGAGGTAAAAAAATGAGCAAAAAGACATGGGAAATCATCTTCTCCGGCGTAGGCGGACAGGGCCTTGTCTCCTGCGGCAACATTCTGGGTGAGGCGGCCTCCTTTGACCATCTTAACGCCGTGATGACCACCACCTACGGCGTGGAGACCCGAGGTACCTTCTCCAAGTCCGACCTGATCATCAGCGACGAGGACATCGACTATCCCGAAGCCCTGCACCCCGATGTGATTCTGGCCCTGGCCCAGGTAGCCTACCAGCGCTATGCCCCCATTGTGGGCGAGAACACTGTCCTGATTTATGACGAGGACGCCATTACCCCTATGAAGTCCAAGGCCAAGCAGTTGGGCTTCCCCATTCTGGCAACCGCTGAGGCCATGGGCAATGTCACCTCCGCTAACATCCTCTCCCTGGGCATCATCCTGGGAGAGACCGGGCTGATGGATGTGGAGTGTCTCCGGAAGGCCATCTGGAAGCGCTTTGCCGGAAAGCCCACCGTGGCGGAAAAGAATGAGGCCATCCTCGCCCGCGGGCTTGAGATGGCCGCCCAGGCCTGTTGATCCCGGAGTTCCGGCAACGATTTCTACATGAATGCAAAGGAAGCCGTTATGGACAAAATCATCTGCGACAACTATGTCGCCATTCTGAAAAATGAGCTCATCGCCTCCTTCGGCTGCACGGAGCCCATAGTCATCGCCTATGCCTCCGCCAAAGCCCGAGAGGTGCTGGGAGAAGACGTGGTGAAACTGGAGCTGCTTTGCAGCGGCAACGTCATCAAAAACGTTAAGAGCGTTATTGTCCCCAACTCCGATGGGGAGCGCGGCATTCCCATCGCTGCCGCTCTGGGTGCTCTAGGGGGCGACGCCAGCCAGCAGCTGGAGGTGCTCTCCGCCATCACGCCGGAGAAAATTCTTCAGGCCAAGGCCTTCGTGGCTGCCGGAAAGTGCACCTATGACCTGATTCCCGGAGTGCCCAACCTCTATGTGGCCGTCACCGCCACAGGTGAACACCACACCGCCAAGGTGGTACTGGAAAAGGAGCACACCCAGATCACTGAGATCCGCCGGGACGGCGAGTTCTTCCTGGACGCCAGCGTCCAGGAGCACGTGGCAGAGGGAAACAAGGATCTCCTCAACGTCCGGGACATCCTGACTTTCGCTCAGGAGACGCCTCTTACCGATGTGGAGCCCCTGCTCCGGCGGCAAACGGAGATGAACGCCGCCATCTCTCAGGAGGGCCTTACCCATGCTTACGGTGCTCAGGTGGGCCGCACCTTGCTGGAGACCTATGATCCCCAGGATGTCAAGACCCGGGCCCGGGCCCGGGCAGCCGCCGGCTCCGACGCCCGGATGAGTGGCTGCGAGTTACCGGTAGTCATCAACTCCGGCAGCGGCAATCAGGGCCTTACCGTGTCCCTGCCAGTGATAGAGTACGCCCAGCAACTGGGGGCCGATCAGGAGACCCTGTACAGAGCCCTGCTCATCAGCAACCTCCTCTCCATCCACATCAAGCGCCACATTGGTGTGCTCTCCGCCTTCTGCGGTGCCGTCAGCGCAGCCGCCGGCGCCGGCGCAGCCATCACCTTCCTCTACAGTGGTACGTATGACCAGATTTGCATGACCATCGTCAACACCTTAGCCAATGTGGGGGGCATTGTCTGCGACGGCGCCAAGTCCTCCTGCGCCGCCAAGATCTCCGCCTCTCTGGACGCCGCCATTGTCGGTCACCATATGGCCATGGCCGGACGGGTGTTCCCCGCTGGCGAGGGTCTGGTGAAGGACGGCATCGAGGCCACCATTCAGAGCATCGGCCGCATGGCCCGGGAGGGCATGCGGGATACGGACATTGAGATCCTGCGGATCATGATTTCCTGCTGATCCCGGCGGCCCTTCTGCCTGGCGCCGCCCGGCATCCAGCCCGGAACCCCCTGCCCCCTTCAGCTCTCTAACCTCTCATGCAGAAAGGCTTCGGCAAAAGCCGGAGCCTTTCCCCTATTATATACGCAAACAGCCGGAAGACTCCTCGTCTCCCGGCCGTTTGCTGCCGCTCGGTTGCACCTGCACAGGCTATCCGGTTTTTGCGGCAATGCTGCACTCTATTAAACACGCCAAACGCATTTGCTGCGCAAAAAATCTGCCAAGAGCAGAATGCTCTTGGCAGCAAAAATCTTCTTTTATTACCCTATCCTCTTGACAGGCAACGGTTCACTTTACCGCAGCCTGTCTCTTTTTTAGCTTTTTATTGCTTCTCCTGCTGCTCCATCCGCATGAGCGCCACGCAGAGCTGCAGCTGGCGTACCTTATGGATGCCGGTCTTTTCATAGACCCTCTTGCGGTATGTATCGACGGTGCTGGTGGCGCAGCCGGCCCGCTCCGCGCATTGGCGGGTGCTCAGACCGCTGACAAGCGCCTCGCAGATCTCCAGTTCCTTGGCGCTCAGCTTGGCATAGCCCTTCAGGAAGTTTTCATAGTCAGCCGGGTCAAGTTCCTTCTTTCCCAGATGGGCCAGACGGCGGATCTCCGCAAGGGAATCGTCCAGCTCCCCTGCATGCCCTCCACCTGCTCCTGAAGGCCCAGTTTTTCGCCCAAAAGCTGCTCGGCACGGTCCTGAGCGTCCTGCCGTTCCGCTTTCAGGCCGGTCACAGCCTCCTCGTGGGATCGGAACTTCTCGGAGATGGGCAGCAGTTCTTCAAAGACGGGCTTTCCCTGTTTGCCGCCCGCAGCGGTGACATGGACAAGATCCTCCAGAATGGGTCTGAAATAGCGGCGGGTATAGAGCAGGCAGCAGCCCACGGCAAAAAATACCAGCAGCATCAGCACGGCGGCGATCTCCGCCACGCTTTTCAGCACGATGCGGTCATAGGTGCTTTTCGGGATCAGCACCGTCAGGGCATGGGGCGTCTCGTCCCCGTCAGCCACCGTAAACGGCTCCGAAATGCCGACAAAGGAAAGCTCCGTCCCCTTGAAGGCGGTCAGTCCGCTGCGCAGGCTCCCGTTTTCCAGCAGCTCATCCGGCACAAAGCAGAAGCTGCCTGTGGGATAGGTCAGCAGGCTCTTTGAAATGTCAATCTCTTCGGCGGTATCCGACAGGATGCAGGCAAGGCTGCTATCAGCTCCTTCACCTGACTTAGCAGCTCCGATGACACCGCATTGGATAATTCCAGTTCCACCTGTCCAAAGCGGATAACCAAAACAGGAACAAATGGATTTCTTCTCTTAGAACATTCCTGCGACGGCAATGCTTTGATCACAGGAAGCTCTGCCAGCACCGGCTGAGACTCTGCCTTTGTAATTTGCCTTACTTTTCCCAAGATCTCCTGCTCCCACCGATAATACGTCCTGGGGGAACAATCATTTTCCTCACACCAATGCTTTACGCTCATCCCGCTGCTTCTGCAATCTGCTACTCGACCTTTCCATTCCTGTAACTTTGCCTGATGCTTAACTGCATTTACGTTCATACCGTGCCCCCGTATTAGAAAGTCTCGAGAAGTGTCAAGAATACTCGACACTCCCCGAGACAGTATGACATATCTGTTTCCCACAGTACAGGTACGGGTTATTTAGCGCTTACAGTTATAACCTGCCAGCCCCCGTTTCATACGCGCCCCGGATTGACGCTCACTGCCCCAATATGACAGTAACGGAACGTTTCACAACGTTCCGTTACGCTTATCTCATAGCTGTCGCCAGCCTTGACGTTTGCCCTCCCCGGCCTTTCGGCCGGAGAGGTTTCTTATAAGAGGTTTTGATCTCACTTTTCCGCGTACAGCCGCCACAGGAACGCGGCGATCTGCGCTCTCGTGCAGTCATTGGCGGAGCCGAACAGCCCGCCGCCGATGCCGTCGGTGATGCCGTGCTCCTTGGCCCACGCCACAGCCTGCGCATAGTAAGCGTCCGCCGCTACGTCGCTGAACCCGGCGCTGCCGCTGACCGTGGGGCTGCCCGCCGCGCGGTACAGGAACGCCGCGGACTGGGCGCGGGTGCAGGCGGCGTCAGGACTGAACAGGCCATCGCCCGTACCGCCGGTGATGCCGTTTTCAACGGCCCACGCTACCGCCTTGGCGTAGTAGCTGCCTGCGGGAACATCCGCAAAGCCGGCCGTGCCCTTCGGCTCGGGAGAACCGGCCGCCCGCCACAGGAAGGTGACGATCTGGGCCCGGGTGCAGTTCAGGTTGGGACTGAAGGTGGTCTCCGTAGTGCCCTGGGTGACCTCGCGCTTGAGCATCCACTCCACCGCGTCCACGTAGTAGGCGCTGTTTTTCACGTCCGTAAAGGGATTCACCCAGGAGAAGGTAGGCTCCACCGTCACCTTGTCGGCGGGCATCTCAAAGGTAAACGTGCCGTCGCCGTTGTCCTTGACGGCCAGCTGCTTGCCCTTGGAATCCCGGACGATCACCTCGTCCACCTCGTAATGGCGCTCCGGCTCAACCGTAATGGTCACCTTGTCGCCCTTGGCCGCGCTGGTCTTGGAGAGGGAAACCGTACCGTCAGGGTCCTTGCCCACCTCCGCCTTGACGGGGTAGGTGGAGGGTCTGGAGCTGCCGCCGCCACCGGAGGGGCGGGTGCTGACGGTCAGCTTGCCGTCCTCATAGCGGATGGTGTAGTTGTCGGAGGCCGCCGCGCCGCCGGCAGAGATCTTGACCTCGCCGGTCTTGGTCATGTCGGGGGTGATCTCCTTGCCGTCCGCGCCGACGTACTTCACCGTCGGCTGGGTCGTCAGTTTCTCCTCGCCCACCAGGCCGGAAACGGTATAGCTATCCTTGCTCAGCGCAGGGACCTTGTCGCCCACATAGGCGCTCTGATCCTTGGCCTTGACGGTAACAGTCTTCTTCTCCACCGTCAGGGTGCAGGTCGCCGCCGCCTCGTCATAATCCTCCGTGGCGGACGCCGTGGCGGTGATGACCGCCGTGCCCGCGCCCTTGATGGTGACCTTGCCGTCTGCGTCTACCGTAGCAACCTCAGGCTTACTGCTCTCGTAGGTCACGGTGCTGCCCTTGACCTCACCGGTAGCAGTGAGGGTGAAGTTCTCATCGCCGTAGGTCTTGGTCACGCTGCCGTTCTCAAACTTGAAGCCGCCTTGAGACAGCTTATCTGTGGGATGGAAGGTCAGTGTGGCGGTGATGTCCTTGTAGTTCGTGGCGGCAATGGTGACGGTGTAGGTTTCGTCCTTCGTGGCCGTGATGTTCGTGTTGCTGTGGTATTCCAAAGCACGACCAGCTTCAGCATTCACCGTCACGCCTACCATCATCGTGCCGTAGCCGGGTGTCACGCTGGCGATCGCAGCATCGGCGGGCATCTGCCCTTCCGGGAAAAAGTCTGCTGCCGTCAGAGTGCCGGTCTGCGCAGTGCTGCGGCCCTTGACGATGTTTATGGTCTTGGATGCCGTTCCGGTATAGTCCGCCAGACCGATGGTGATTTCCTTTGCGGCGCTGGTAACGTCCTCATAGTTATCGCCGCCGGACTTGGTCGCGGTGACGGACACCGTACCCGCCTTCGTGGGATGCAGCTTGCTGCCGTCAACGATCGTCGCTTCGCCGGTGCCGTTCGTCACGGTGTAGGTCACCGCACCAGTGCCGCTGCCGCCACCAGTGGTCAGCGTCAGGTCTGTGCCGTAGGTCGCGTCAGTGGAGGTCACGGTCAGTGGAGCCTGCTTGGCCTTGGTGATGGCGGCCCCGGTGATCGTCAGCACCTCGGTGTCTGCCAACGCATAGTTGCCGGTGGTGATGGCAGTGGGGGTAAAGATAATTTGCTTTGCCTCGTTGACATCGGCGCTGTTGTATTTCAGCGTGCCGCTGACAGTGAGGGTATCGCTGCCCACCAGAGAATTGGGCTTCACAGAAACGGTGAGGCCGCTGGGGGCATTGGTGCTGCTGTCATAGACCTTGGTGATCGGGCCGGAATAGGTCAGATCATCCTTCGTCAGCGTCTTGGGTTTGATGATGGCAGTCAGCTTGACCGGAGCCGTGTCGCTGTGGTTGCTGTCGCCCTGCACCTTATACCAGAGCTCATATTTATCCGCGTTGATTCCACGGAGGTCCGTTGTCTCAGAATATTCGCCATTTTCCGCATAGCCGTAGACCAGCGTACCGCCGGAAGCCTCGCCGCCGACGGGAGCAAGGCGCTGCGAAAGCCCGTTGTAAACAAGCTCTGCCGCAGTGGGCGGGGTAATTACCTTGGCCGCCGCCTTGCCGATGATATATTCCTTCGTCACAGCCGTAGGCAGTTTGTAGTTCTCTGCCTTGTCGCCGGTCAAACCGGTGGCGGTTGCGGTATGGCTGCCCGCCGCAGTTTCATCTCCACCGGCAACAGCCACGGTGATCGTATCGCCGTTCACCAGATTGCCCGCTGTGGCGGTGACGGTCTTGTCATCGCCAAAGGTGCGGTTTTCGGTATTCCGCCAGTCGAGTGTGACCTCGCGCGGCTCGATGTACCAATTGGCCGTATGGCCGGAGACACTGGAATAGTTTCTTTTGAGTGTGATGGTCAGCTCGTAGGTGCCTTGGTTCATCTGTTCACCGCAGGCAATGTCATAATCCGCCGCTGAAAGCTCCGGTCCGTTGCCCATCGTCGCATCGTAAACAGTGAGCTTGGTGAAATCAGGCATTTGCTTCGAGCCGTTGTAGGTCAGGTGGTCGGCGCCATCCGCCCAACGGAGTCCAAGGTTATCAATGTCAATGTGCTGAGCACTGATGCTGTACTCCACGCTGGCGGTCTTGGCATTTTTACCCTCGCCCACGGTGATGCTGGCGGTGTAGGTGCCAGCGTCGGTGGGTGCGGTGTCAAGGATGTCATTGCCCTTTTTATAGGTGATGGTAGATTTGGTGATGCTGCTGTCAAGCGTACTCGTCACCGTGGCAGCTGCCTCTTTACCGTCGCCGTAGGTTGTGTGCGCAGGCTTGTTGATGGTCACGCTGCCGCCGTCGGGGGCAGGGCAGCCGGACTTGCCGCACTCGGCCGTGATGGTGTTATCCACGCCGGAATAGGTCCACTCGTGGGTGTGGGTGCCGAGGTACAGTGCATTCTCCTTGAGGAATACAACAGTGTTCTGATCCGTGGCGTCGGGGTAAAGTGCCCTCTGTCATCAGCGGAAATAACGTAGCCGTCCTTGCCCTGAGCGATCTGGATGCCGCTCTCCGTGGGGGTGCTGGCGGTGGTCACGCCGATCTCCGCGTCCTCGCTGAACTTGCTGACAACGTTCATGACCTTGAGAATGCTATTCTCGGTATTTTCGCTCAGATAAACATTGCTGGTCTTGGAGTTTCTCCGGCCTACATGGTTGCCGGTGATCTGTGCGCTGCCGCCGACGGAGAAGTTTGCCAACTTTTTTGCACATACATACACGCCAGCACCGGTACTGTCTGAATATTTTTCCTGGTCAGAGAAGTTTGCCGTATTCCCGGTGATCTTGCCGCCGGTCATGATGAAGCTGCCGTTGCCGTCAAGAATCACACCTGCACCGGAACCATTGGAACGGTTGCCGGAGATCTCGCCGCCGGTCATGGTAAACGTACCGTTGTATACATACACGCCGCCGCCAGTGCCGTTTCTTCCGGCAGTATTGTTGGAGATCTTGCCGCCCTCCATGTTGAAGGCACCGCTGTACAGATTCACGCCGCCGCCCCAATAGCCATTATTGCCGGTGATCGTGCCATCGTGCAGGTTGAAGCTGCCGCTGCTTATATATACACCGCCGCCATCGCCATTGTAGTTCCAACCGAGTTGATTGTTTCCGGAGATGCTGCCGCCGTACATATCAAATGTACCGCCGCCCACGTACACGCCTGCGCCATATCCCTCGCCAACCTTGTTCCCGGTGATCTTGCCGCCGTACATGGCGGCGCTGCCGTCTTTGTTGACATACACACCGGCGCCGTTCATGGCGATGTTCTCGGCGACCTTACCGCCGTACATGGTGAAGCTGCCGCCGCCATCGACGTACACGCCTGCGCCGCTGTAGAGACGCTCAGGGGGATAGTTGGTGCTGCAATTGTTGGTAGTAATGCCGCCGTTATACAGGGTGAAATTGCCCTTCACCACCACGCCGCGGCCGGACTGTGAGTTTGCATATTCGTGCTTGACACTGCCCATCGTGCGCGTCTCGCCGCCGTTATTGTCATCGGTATGGCAGTCGGTAAGGGTGAAACTTTTGTTTGCGGGGACCTCGATCACGGCGATATCTTTTACCGAGCTCGTCTGAGTGATGTTCCGCCCGTTGAGGTCAAGCACGATGTTTGCCGGAACCGTCCACGTGCTGGTCAGATCAATTTTCTGCGTCAGGTAGTAGTTTCCCGCGTATTTGGGCAGAGTGGCAGTGGGTTCCCACAGCACGTTGGGGTGCTTGGGGGCGCCATTCTCATCAAGATGTGTGCACGTCGCGCCGCAGACGGGGTGATAATGCACCTTCTCCATCGTGTGGAGCACGAGCTTGTCGCCATCGATCCGCGTCAGGTACCACTCGCCGCGGTCCTTTTTGAAAACACCCTCGTTCTCATCCGTGACGCCCTCGACGACGATCTTAACCTCATCCTTCTTATAGCTACCCGTCCCCTGGAACATATCCAGAGAGATCACCGAGGAAGGATCCAGCTTGCCGTCCACCTGAACGGGATGTCCTTCGTTGACAAAGAAATTGCTGCCGTCGTTGCCGCTGATGGTCACCTTGCCGGAGACCAGAAATGTGCCGCGATTACTGATGCCGCCGATATTGTAGCTGGCCCCCGGGATGTTTGCGTGATTCCCGGTAATGCTGCCGCCGCGCATAATAAAGGTCCCGTAGGAATATACGCCGCCGCCTTCGGCGAATGAACCGCTGTTTGCGGTGTTGCCGGTGATCTCGCCGGCATACATGGTGAAAGTGCCGCTGTTGCCGACGCCGCCGCCGTTAGTATGTGCGTTGTCCGTGATTTTTCCGCCGTACATATTGAAGACGCCCTTGTTGTACACACCGCCGCCGTTTGCGGCACCGGCCGAGGTCTGTTTATTCCCGCTGATCTCAGCGTTGTACAGATTCAGCACACCGGCCTCGCCGGTCACATCTTTGAACTTTCCCCGGACTTCGATGCCGCTGCCCATCATATCGCTGGCGTGGGTGATCTTTCCGACAGCGCCCTCCGGCCTGCAGTCGCAGAGGTTCAGCGTCGCGTCGCGCCGGACGATGACCGTGGGAAAGCGCATCCCCTTACCATAGGTATAATTCTGTATGATCTGCTTGCCGTTCAGACACAGATTCACTTCGCCGGTGACCGCAAGGGGATACATCAGCGATATGTCATCCTCAAGGTAATAGTTTCCTTCCGGGAGAACGAACACATCGTTGTTTCCATAATCGTCAAATTTACTATATGGAATCTGTTCATGCTTAACGACCCGGCCGTCAATCAGCAGTTTTTTATCACTGTTGCTGGCCAGGCTGTGGGCAAAAGCCACCTCGGAGCTGTCCCCATACTCCGTCCCGACGCCGATGGCGTGGGTGTGGTTTTCTATGGGTGCGGCGCTGATCTTCAGATATTTGAACAAATACATCTGATCCCCATTCAGATCATCCGTAATATCACGATATGTTGTACCGCTGAAAGAACCCTGTACCGTTGTGCCCTTGGCCACGGTCAGCGTCGTAGCGGTCATGCCGCTTGATCCTTCAGGGTCAAAAAGCGCTCTGCCATTGGGAGCAGCGATCGCCACACTCGCGCCGTCTCTGACGGTAACATCCTTTGCCCGGATACCGCAGGCTTTATCGGTTTCGGTATTGGTGATATCGAGCTTCGTGCCCTCGCCTTCGATGATCACGTTGCATCCGTCGGCATTGATCCCGCAATTGCCGGTGTCGCCACTGCCGTCTTTCTTGACGAGGATGACCTGTGCGCCGCCCCTGACGGTAAGGTCCCCCGGCATAATCGCTCCCCATTTATTTCCGGAACACGTAACGCTCAGGCTGCCGCTCGGCGCGTCGGCGCTCTTTTCGATGGTCAGGTAGATAGCGCCGTCCCCCTCAAGGTCCGAGTTCCAGGCGTAGATCTGACTGTCGTTCAGTGTGTTCTCACCGTAGAGGGCGATGGTCAGCGGGTCGTTTCTCACGGGGGAAACTACCTTAATATCGCCGGAGTCCAGCGCAAAATTATGCAACTCCAGCGTGCTCGTCTCTGCGTTGAACCAGGCGTAGTTGTCGTCAGGCTTCTCCGCCTGCGCCGCCGTGCCGTTGCAGGGAAAATAAGGCGCGGCGGCCGACAGAGCGACTTTGTTAAAGCTTACAGTCATTGCCGTGCTGCCCTCCGTCAGCGGGGCCACCTGCGCATTGAACCAGTCGGACAGCGTCTCCAGCTTCTCCGTGTTTTCCAGCTGTGCCTGCTGTTCCTCGGTCAGGGTGTCATAATACGCGTCACAGGCGGTCTGAAACGCCTCGTAGACCGTGTCCAGCGCCTCGTCGTCCATGCCGTCCAGTTCCGCCGCGTCAGGCAGAGCGTCGATCATCGCCTGCACATCGGCCATGGCCTCGTCCTGCTTTACAGTCGAGTTCTCCTGCTGTTCTTCCTGTTCCGCAGGCTGGCTCTCCTGCTCCGCTTCCGCGGGCTGATTCTCCTGCTTCACTTCCCCGTTTGCCGGGTCTGCCGCTTCCTCCACGGCCGGGGGCGTCTGCGCCGTCCCCTCCGTCTCCTCTGCCAGCGCCGCCGTGGGCAGCAGCGTCAGGCACAGGGCCAGCGCCATGAGACAGCTCAAGATACGCTTCTTCATAGATCTCCTCCTGTTCGTTTCCTTCTCTGTCCGAATCAGTCTCCCACGGACAGAGATCTTCCCGTAGGGAGTCCTCCCTACGGGTCCGGGGGCGCCCCCGGACAGTTTTTCAGCTTTCGACGTTCAGTGTAGCATATTTTCCGCGCCTTGCGGGGCTGTCTGCACGAAACGTCCTTTTTTCGACACGAAATGTCACCGGAGCGGTCACCGCTGCCGATCAGCAGGCCTTCTGTATCCGGCCTCTTTTTCGCGATAAAATCATACCCCGTACACCGGTGTACGATGCAAGAACTTTTTTGAACTTCGGAAGAAATTTTACGAAACCCGGCGAAAAGCGGTTTTTTCTTAGTAAAATCGCCCATGCCGCCCTGTCATCTTCCTCTGGATAAACGCAACCGAACACAAAGCCCTCCCCCTGCTCCGCAAATCAAACCGCGCCCGGTGCACCGGGCGCTGATACTGCCCATGCCGGGCACACTAAAAAGCGGCCAGCAGCTAATGCTGCTGGCCGGGGAGACTGTCAACAAAGTGGTAAATTTTCCGCGCTGGAAAGGAAGGGTGTGCGCGGGAAACCCAAGAAGGGTGTCCTGCGCCATTGAAATCATTAGTTTTCAGAACTTTTATAAAGTTCTGAAAACTTGCTCAGCGGGGCAAAAAAGTTTTTTCGCCCCGCTGAGCGGCCAGCAGCATTAGCTGCTGGCCGGGAAAACTTTATATTTTTCGCTGTCCTCTTGACGGGCAGCGGTTCACACACTGCGCCACTTCGCTTGAAATTTTTTAAATCTCCGCATGTTGCCTTTTGTACTGTCCGCACAATCTGGGCGATCACACTCCACGGAGCTCCTTCAAACAGAAGGGTATTTCCAGACAAGCTTGCAGTCACTCTTGAATCCAGTTTTTTCAAGAATTGCATTGATTTCTTCTACTGTCAGATTGTATTGCCAGTATTTGATGTCTTTGACCGGATTTCCATTCTTGAAAGGACCTTTATAATAGGAATATGACTCTTCCGGTTTATTTTTTCCAATCATCCAGGCATTTCCGCTCTGATCCTCAAATTGTCCGTTTACAAAAGCTCCCACATAAAGAGTCCTGACAAGTCCGTCTGGAAAGTATTTGACCATGTAGGCATTTCCGGTGTTGTCGTTAAAGTGGCCATCTGAATTTACACCGCAGTAATATCCCTCTATGTCAGTGCCAACGACACTGCGAAGATCATCAGCAGAGATCATATCTTTTGCAGTCACGCTGTCAAATTGGAAATTTTGATCGTAATTTCCGTTTCGGAAGTAATGCCAGGTCCGCCCGGTGCTGAAGTCATCCTGTGCGGTTCTTTCCGAGAAAGTCCAAACCGCTTGGCCGCCTGTCGTTGTATCCGGAAACGCCTGCTTGAAATTAAGCAGTTTTCCGTTCTCATAAACAGCGTCTGTAATGAGTTTCAGTGTTCCGTTTTCATAGATATTAACGAGGCAATCTCCGTCCCAGCGATTCTCTTCATCGAATTGGCCGTAAAAGAAAACATTCTGCTTTCCTTCGTGATAGGGAAGTAAAAGCTTGATGTCGCTCAACTGATTAGCCGTGAATTCGGCTCCGTGGTCGTTGTATGCGACAACGCTGGCCGAAGTCAATATAAGGCCTCCGCTTTGCTCTACTCTGTTGACCTCACCATATGCATAAGTGATTTGCTGCTGAACTTCCGCAGACGGTTTTAAATGCAGGAATGGAAGGATGAGGTTTTCCAATCTTGTAATATCATCCCCCACGCCTTCGATATCGTCCCTTATATCTGACTTCGTTTCATCAATCTTTTGATTGAAATTCGACTCAACGGTATTTATCCGACTATTTAGAGCATCAACGTTTTTTTCAATATTGTCCATGCGGACCGGGAGCTTGGCAGCATTTGAAGAAAACAGCACAATTGCGTTGATTATAAGTGTAGTTACAATAGGTGTAACGATTTGAGTCAAAAACTGGTTAGAATTCTCTTTTCCTTGAATCCCAGAATCAGACTCCGGCTCGTTTTTTACCTTTCCCATGTACTGGCTCCATCTTCTTTCGGCAAATTCTGACTGCATTGTACAAGCTTCTCCCATTTTTGTCAATGTTGTAAACGAGGACTTACCAGAACTCCTCATCCCGTTCAAGACTTTATACTGTTTTACTGCGAAAATACATCCGAAAATTGGAACTGTTGGAAAAGCAACGTTTGATACAGCGTGTCGAAAAAGTCTTTTCGCCACGCTGTGCAAGTTTTCAGAACTTCACAAAAGTTCTGAAAACTTAGGATTTCAATGGCGCAGGGAAACAGGCGAAGCGCCGCCAGTGGCGGATGAAGCAAGCCTGTTTCGAGGAAGGCTCCCAAACAGCGGATACAAAGTATCCGCTGTTTGGCTTGAGCCGACGGTGTATCCCTTCTTGGGTTTCCCGCGCACACCCTTCCTTACCGTTGCGGAAAATTTACCACTTTATCGACAGTCTCGATAGCAATTGTTTATTGGGGAGCCGCAGCAAAGACCCCCCAAATCTCCGCTGCGGCTCAACTCTCACGGCATTTGACGAGGCTGCAAAGACGCCCCTTCATGAACTGTGATAGCACACCAAAACCGGACAAATAGGACAGGTTTTTTAAAATATTGTATCAGTAGAACGGATTTTTCTCAATCGCTGCGGCCGTCCACAAAACATCTTCAAGCGGCATGCCGGTACATGTGCTCACATCTTTTGCAGTCACGAGATCCTGACAATCCGTGAGGAAACCGCAGCAGAATTTTTCGAAGTCGGAATGGCTGCTGCATTCCTTATGCTTCACTTTCATCAGGTACAGTATGCCGGCGCGTTTGGCCCGATGCCACTTCTCGGCATCGTCGCAGCGCCCAATAATCCAGCGGTATAGGTCGGAGCCGCCAACGCCATCGTAACGGCCATCCGTGATGCCGGCTGCTTCATGAGAATACATTATACCGGTCACAGTCTCGATATTATGTTCCACCCCGTACTGGAAAATACGGATATCTTCCGCCCCGATAGCGTCGGCGTCAATGCCGGCATCAGGCAGCCTTAGCAGCGTACACGCATACGCACACAATACATTCGACTCATACAGCGTGTGCCAACCAATCGGGCACGGAATATCGATTTCCCCGGCAATTACGGCACGGGCTTTTTCTGTCATTTCTTTACTATAGTACATAACCGTTTCCTTCCTCAGGTAAGGATATCCCCCCGGAACACCTGCGTTATCTCCTCTGCGGATATACGGCGTTGGCCGTACACCAGGCGGCCCTCCTGTTGTAATAGGTTCTCCGGCTCATCCCCAGTTCGCTGGCAGCAGCAGCGGCGGAGATCTCGCCCGCCATCTGGCGCCGCACCACGTCACGGAGCAGCTCCTCGTCAGCCTCGATGCGGGGGCGGCCATCGGTGTACGCCGGGTCAGCTTCACGCCGTGCAGCCTTGCCGGACTGGGTACGCTCCACGATCATGTCGCGCTCGTACTCGGCGAACGCCAGCATGACCGTAACCATCATCTTCCCCATGGGCGTGTTATCCGCGATCCCCATGTTCAGCACGTTCACGCGGATGCCGCGCTCCACGAGGTCTCTGACAATTCCGGTGCCCTCCGTGGCGGTACGGGCAAATCGATCCAGCTTGCACACAACGAACTCATCATCTGGCTCCAGCGCAGCCATGCACGCGTCGAACTGCGGCCGATGCATCTTCGTTCCGGTGTACGCATCGAGGTAGATATCCTCCTCGGCAACACCGGCAGCCATGAGCTGCTTCTTCTGTTCTGCGAGGCTCGTGCCGTTGCGGGCCTGTCCGGCCGTACTCACGCGCCCATAACCCACTCTCTTCATTCGTCCTCATCCTTTTCGTCATCCGAAACCGGATTGCTGGGGTCCACATAATCCAACACGAACTCTTCCGGATTCCGTGCTCTCTTGCTGGGAGACCGCTTCGGCCGGAGTACAACCTCATAACCAACTATATCAGCAATTTCGCAGAGTGTGTCAGTCCTGATAGCAGGCCGCATCAGTGCAGCCGAAAGAAAACTCTGGTCTCGCCCCATATTAACGGAAACCGTTTTCGAATTCGTTCCGCAGGTCTTAAATAAATCGTGCATGAGCGCCTTTAGCCGCATAATGTTACCTCTTAATATTTTTTAAGTTTATTATACTAACAATTGTTAATTCCGTCAAGCGGCAATGGCATAATGGCAAAATGACGGCCATTTCCTTAATATACACGGTTGGCACTCCGCAATGTTTCCTTCTTGTACCCCTCCACCGCCCCCAATGTCAAAAATCCAGCCGAAAAATGACGCTCTGGGCAGTTCAAAGCTGCCCGATTTTCTGGCAGGCAAAAACGCTAACAATTGTTCAATCTTTTTGGTGGAAACACTAACAATTGTTAGGCTGCCCCACACCGTGCAAAATGTTTGAGTTTCTGCACACCTGCGCAGCCTGGCAGCCTTTTCAGAACTGAACGCAGCAGCAGAGCTATTATATGATGTATGCTCAGTTCTGAGCGTGAAGCCATGCCGCCGATCTTTCCATAAACGCCAGCCGCCGCTATCGCCGCTCAAACGCCCTATGCCCTTCCCTATAAAACGGCCCGTTGTAGGCGCTTCTGCTGGCTGCTGGGGGTTTGTTCCCTCTGTGTGTCTTCGTCTGCTTTTGCGGGTGAGCCCTGCGGTCAGTTCTGAGCGATGATTCAGAACTGACCGTAAAATTCCCTCTATCACTCAGTTCTGAAGAATCGGCTCGAAAGCAAAAAAGTCCGGGCCTCCCACCATTACGGCGGGAAACCCAGATACTTAACCGATCCCATGATCCCGATACATCATATCCCCAGGATGATGGAGCTCATATGCAGCCATCTCATCCGGTGCGCTCCTCCCTGTGGAGTGTCCGGCAGATCCACAGCAGTCGCTCCAGCGCGGCCCGCACCGGCCGGATATCTCATCAATCATCCTTATAATCCACTGTAAATGTTAAGCTTATACCATGTGCAACACATATTGGCATGCGGCACGTTTTTCTACACACAGATTTGATTGCAAGAGGGGTATATATGACACGTTATCTGACGACCACACTTTATTTACTGCAAACGTAATGTTTGACCGTTAGCTTTCGCACGGAGTATGGCTGTTTCGGCCGTTCGACAGAATATACTTGATTTTTAGGGAACAAATTGATAAAATCAACTCCATAAAAGTTCCCTATAAGGAGGACACACCCATGGAAAACAACTATCCCGAGATCCGGGAGTTATTGCAGCAAAAGGCTGACTATCAGGCACGGCTGAACCTGCTGCCCTATGATGGTTCCCCAGAGATCAAGGAGCAAGGCGGCAAGCAATATCTCTATATCCGCAAACGAATCGCCAGCCGGCTGACGTCCGAGTATGTGGATGTCTATTCCGATACCCTCTACCAGACGCTGCTGCGAAATGCCAGAGAAGCCAGAGAACTGAAAAAACAGATCCGGCGGATCGAGAAGCAGTTGGCTCAGCAGGGCTACACGGAATCAGAGCTGTCCGACCGGGTCATACTGAATATTGACTTCGCCCGCGCCAATATGAAGGCAAATATCTACGATCAGGCTGTTCTGGAAGGCGTGGCGACTACCTTCCCGCAAACGGAGGACATTATCGAAAACGGTCAAGTCAATGGCATGACGGCAACAGATGTGCAGAAGATCTTGAATCTCAAGCACGCGTGGGAGTTCGTTATGGACAAGGATGTGGTGTCCTATCCCACAGACTACTCCATTCTCTGCCACATCGCTCAGCTGGTCAACGAGGGATTTTACACCAATGGCGGTCGTATCCGGGGCGTTCCTGTGACCATTGGCGGCACCAGCTATGTCCCCCCCCTGCCCATTGAGCAGTTGGTCAAAGAACATTTGGATGACATTCTGCAATCCACCGCAGAGCCTGTGGAGGTCGCCATCCGCCTTTGCCTCTACTGCATGAAAACGCAGATTTTCAACGACGGTAACAAGCGCACCGCCGTGATCTTCGCCAACCACTATCTGATCTCCAAGGGCGGCGGTCTGTTGGTGATCCCAGAGAGCCATGTGCCGGAGTTCAAGCGCCTGCTGGTGAGTTATTATGAGGGGCGGGATGACGGAAGCATCATGACTTTCATGCGGGAGAAGTGTTGGAAGACGTTTTAAAATATATTAGGGAACTTTTGAATCAGAATTTGGCAAAAAGGTTCCCTAAACAATACTCCTAAAAATCACTTGTCTTTCATTGAAGTATCTTGAAAACGACAGGTAACGGCCAATAGCACATCTATGCACCATTTGTAAATTAGGGCTTCAGAAGCATGCGGAAAAAGGAAAGCAGTACATCATGTGTACCAGCATGATGCCCCCGCAAATCCGTTATCCTCTATAGCCCCAAAAGTTTTGGGAACTAACTACTACCGCGAAAATCGATGCGAGTCTTGCAGCACAAAGCATCTTTTGAGATAGGCACTTATTCGTTGAAATGTTATCGGATAAATCCAGGAACATTTCAATGGGATTCTTGATTTTCTTCCAAAATGATGTATAATGTCCATTGAAAAGTTGTAAGATAATACAGGTAAGTTTTCAACGGAGGATGTATCATGGAGATCAAACGGGAACGCTATTTGAGCAAGCTCATCTCCTTTATGTGGGATGGTCAAGTGAAGGTCATCACAGGTATTCGCCGCTGCGGTAAATCATATCTGTTGCACACATTGTTCAAAAATTACCTTCTCGGCGAAGGGGTGGCCGAGGACCATATTCTGTCCTTTGAGCTGGACTTGACCCGTGATATTCGCTATCGCAATCCGTTGGAGCTTGCGGCTCACGTCCGCGAGATCGTAGAACACAGCGCAGACCAATATTATCTCTTTGTAGACGAGATCCAGATGTCCGACGAGGTACCGAATCCTTATAATCCGGACGGGAAGAAGATCACCTTTTACGACGCCCTCAACGATTTGAAATCCTTGTCCAACTTAGACATTTATGTGACCGGCAGCAACTCCAAAATGCTGTCCTCGGACATCCTGACGGAGTTCCGGGGGCGCAGCGATGAGATCCGTGTGCATCCGCTTTCCTTTGCCGAATACTACTCGGCTGTCGGCGGCGATAAGCAGGACGCCTTTGACAACTATGCATTCTACGGCGGGATGCCGCTGATCCTCTCCCGCCCCAACGACGCCGCTAAAATGGCCTATCTGAAATCGTTGTTTTCCGAGGTCTATCTGAAGGACATTGTAGAGCGAAAGAAGATCAAGCGGGAGGATGTGCTGTCCGCTATTCTTGATCTGCTGTGTTCGTCCATCGGCTCTCTGACCAATCCGACGAAGGTTGCAGCCACCATCAGCACCGTGCAGAAGCGCAGCGGTGAGAATGCCGTTGCCCTGAACACCGTGAAAGCCTATATGGATCATTTGTCGGACTCCTTCCTCTTTACCGAATGCAAACGCTGGGATGTGAAGGGCAAGAGCTATTTTGACTATCCCAACAAGTATTACTGCGAGGACATTGGACTGCGAAATGCCCGCATCGGCTTCCGTCAGCAGGAAATGACGCATATCATGGAGAACATCATTTTCAATGAGCTGATGATCCGTGAATGCTCCGTTGACATTGGCATCGTCTATGGCAATGAGAAAAATGCCAAAGGAAGGACCACTCCGGTCGCGCGGGAAATCGACTTCATTGCAGCCTCCGGCGGCAAGAAGACCTACATTCAATCCGCCTACGCATTGGGAACAGAGGAAAAGGCCATCACCGAGAATAAGCCCTTCGCGCTGACCGGCGATTCTTTCCCGAAGATCATTGTGCGTCACGATATCCACAAGCGTTGGTATGATGATAACGGCATTCTCAATGTCGGCGTCATCGACTTCCTGCTGGACGACACGCTTGTCTAATTTCTTCTAAAAGCAAATACGAAAACGCATTGAGGCGGATCTCCTTGGTTGGGATCCGCCTCAATGCCTTCACCGGAAAAATTTTATGGTACACCCTTGACTTTTTCCCCCTCTCCCGGCAGCCCCAGTGCGGCATATGCCGTGATAAAGGCCGCCTCATCCAATGTCTTGCTGAGGTCGCGCCCCAGCATCCCCTCCAGCCGCCGCACTGCGGCCGCATAGTCCGGCATCTGCTGCGTGAGTCCCTCGTGGATGAGGGCAGGCAGCCGCAGATATTCCGGCGGCAGCTGCCCCAGCCGGAGGCGGAGCCGGACGAACGCCTCCCCCAGATGCCGGTCTGCAAGCGCACTCATAGCAGCACCCCCAGCAGCTCGTCCATCAGCTCGTCTGATGCCGCCGCCCAGTCGTCCGGGTATCCTGCCCAGGCCGTGCTGGTGTGTGCCAGCTCGTCCAGCTCGTCCGAATGCTCCAGGCAATAGTCTGCGAGCGCTTCCCAGGTCAGGCCGGGGGTGGAGCAGCTCCGGATGAACGCAGCCTCAGCGGCGACTCCCCGCCGCATCTCCCAGCTCTGGCTGGCGTGGTCCCAGCAGAGGCTCCAGCGTCCGGGCTCCGTGTCTGGGGCGTGGACGGCCGCCAGCTCCGCGCGCGGCATCTTGGGAAAGAGGGTGGGGAAACGCGTGCCGGGCCGCACGATGATGCGGAATCCGGTGGGGGCTGCGCCGGTGCCGGCGTCCTGCCACCCGTCGGGGATGGCAGGCAGAACGGGCGTCCAGCCGAGGCTGGGGGTGGTACGCGAGACGGTGCCCCAGGGGGTGCTGCAGATATATCCGACAATATTTTCCATAGGAATCCTCCTCTCTCCCAGACCGGACAACTCTCAGGGAGATCTCGTATTTCCCGGAGCCGGGGCTCCGGGCTCTTATTTTATTGCTCCTGCGGCGGCTGCCAAAACGCTTCCATCATCCACGTTCCCGGCCCCCATACATTTAGCACAACCCAGATTCCGTCCCTGTGCCACATGGCAATCAGAGCGGAGCCTTTAGAGAAGTATAGCTTGCCCTCCGGCTCGAACCGCTCGGCCCACTCCGGCGGTACGCGGTCCGGTGTCCACTCCTCAGGCGGCATCGCTCCCGGCGCGTACCGCTCCATCCACGCTGCGTACACGTCACGGAACTCTGTGGAGTTCTGCGGAATGCAGCCGTCCAGAATCTCTACTATGAGGCTCGGCGCGATGTTGTACACCTGCGGCCCCTCGTCGGGCACAATGCCGTAAATATGCATTTCAATCATAAATCGCTTGAATGGTGAGCATTTTGCTTTGCTTTAGCTCCTCCCAATCTTCATCTGTAAGAGGCGGGAGGATACTGCACAGCTCGCCAAAATGGTAGGCAGCCAGATACGACAGCGTCTGATCCCGGTCCGCGCACTCCGGCGGATAGTCCTCCAGCAGATGGCCGAGGTCCGGGTTGCGGTGTACCCAGTAATCATCGTCCAGTTGGAGCAGCTTGCCGATCTCCCACAGCTGTGTTGCCCGCTGGTTCGTATACTGTGTGCCCAGCACATGGTTGATCCATCTGATATAGGTCTTTTCCCGCACCAGACAGCCGTTGATGAGCGTTGCGGCATAGGAGTTGCTCCAGAGTGTTGTTAAAATGTGCACGGCGGCGATTGTTGAATAGTAGCAACTTCCAATGATCTTGCCACAGCCGAACCAGCCGTCTTTTGCGTTGAGACACCACTGCTCACCGCCGTTTCCGTCCAGATAATTGTAGTAGCCGACGGCCATGCCTTCCTCGTCCAGTTCCGACGGAGAGAGCAGATACAGTTTGTGTCCGTATAGCTGTACCGGTTCCACCGTCACCATACCGCCTGCCCGCAGGAGCTTCAGCGCCTGCTGCGCGTATTCCGCCCGGTGTTCCTCCGGGATATTGATCTCTCCTAAATATTGACTCTCAATGCCCATGATTTTGTCCCCCCTTATATGAGTTCAGCATACCACGGAGGACGCGCGCAAACATTAAACCTATGGTATAAAATGAAGGTCGGGAACGATCTGTTCCCGGCCCTCATTATGCTCTATGCCGCCTGCTCCACAATGATCTTGTCCATGGGGACGCCCCAGAGCTTGCTCAAGGCATACAGGTTATCCACGCTGGGCAGATTACGCCCGTGCTGCCAGTGGTAGATCGCCTGCGGATGTTCGAGCCCTAAATAGGCCTGTAAGTCTTGAATGGAGTACCCTTGCTCCAGCCGCAGCTGGCGGATGTGCGCGCCGGTAGCCGCAAGGTCAATGGTCGGATAGGCCATGCTGATGCTTCGCATGATGCCGCCTCTATTATGCTGCCAGATTGATACAGAGGTCGATGCCAAGCTGCGTGGCCAGAGCGTGCTGGATAGCCAGCCGGTCATACCAGCCATATACTGTGCCGATGTGCCGGAGCAGACAGGACTTGTCCAGCGGCATCACCTGCTCGCACATGGCGATACTGCCGCTGGAAAGGCCGTAACCCCGGAGGTATACGTGGGTGGGCAGCGCGGGCTTGTGGCGCTGAGTGGTACAGGGTACTACCGACACGACCGGGCTGGAGGCGTTGCCCAGATCATTGCTGACGATGACAACCGGGCGGGTGCCGCGCTGGACGTGGCCTGGTACAGTCGGCAGGGCTGCCCACCAAAGCTCCATACGGTGCACGGCGGGCCGGGGAAGGTTCTGCTTTCGCTTTTTCATGGTTTTTTGTCTCCTCGTATAATAAAAGATATGTGGAAACAAAAAAGCACTGCACAGGCCATAGTAGTCCCGTGCAGTGCGGAAGATTCTCTTGCCTTGGGGGGGCGAAATGGGTATAATATCCCTGCGGTGCAGAGTCTCTGCTGCTTCGGGCGGTGCGTCGCCTGCTGCAGGCGGTGGGGTGCTGGTAACACCCTGCCGCTGCCGTGCTATTCTGTTTTCATCGTCATTATACCACTTGTTGATAGGCCGTGCAACCCGCATCGGGCCATCGCGCGCGGCGGGAAAAAATTTTAATTTGCGTGGAACAGGCAGGAATGGCCGAGGTGGACATTCCTGTTTTTTATGTAAGTCAGGTGGCCGGCAGGTACTGTGTGGCAGTCAAAAAAGGAGACACAAAAATAGTTCTCTTTGTCAATTTGATTGTGCAATGATAGAAAAATTACGCGATCACAAACGAGCGGCGGCGCTGCTGCGTGCGGCAATTTCGCTGAAAGAACGGCAATGCAATTCGTGCTTCTGAAAGCTCACTGGCAGATAAAATTGATATAAATAAGATGTGCGTTTTCAAATTTTTCGAGCGTTTCCGGCGGCGTGTTCGCCGCTTTTTTTGATGAGAAATCGCAAATTATTCGACGGTTCTGACACGGCAGTCCTCTGTTTTTAGAGATGAGTTATAGCGAAACACGCGCGAAAAATATCGTCGGTTTCGAAGAAAACTGAACTCGTTTTACGAATTTCGGCTCTGTTTTTTGAGTAAGTTCTTCATAGAACCCAGCCGGTTTTTCGCCGGAATTGACGCTGCTTCCGGCGGAATGAAGCTGTGCGATCTGCGCAGTTCGACCGCTGAGCGACGCATCTGCGGCTGCTTGCACGCGCGATATGCAAGCTGTTTTGCTGGCAAAAATGCTGCGGAATTTCCGCTCAAGCGCGCCAACGATGGCGGCTTTTTTCTGATAATTTTGCGCTCGCAATCAGCGTTTTTGCCTTTGCATTTAGCTACTTTGCACGCTATAAAGATGACTGAAAGTGTCTGAATTCTCATCGGAAAAGTTTATTTATCGGCCCATTTACGAAAGAAAAAAGTCGGCGGAATGTGTTCCACGCGAGTCGCAAAGCGCGTCCTGCGTGAGCAAAAAAACACATTCTGCCGTCTCTTTTTTTGAGTACTCCTGACAGGGTTTGATGCAATTCAACTGCGGAGCTCTCCCCTGTTTTGATGCTCCGCAGTTACGAAAATCGGAGGAAAATTAAGAATGAGCGGAGCGTTCTCCACATCTTTTTTGCTCAGAAAATGAAGAAGAAACACGCATCCGCTGCCTCATTTGGATGGCGGTATGGTACGTCATTGGGGAGCTAGCAGTCTGGCGGAGCACGTCGTCCCGGCAGAGCTGAATGCCAATATCCGCCTGGAGCCCGGTAAGCATGAGCTGACCGCCGAAGAGATCGCAGCGGCCAAGGCCGATACCGCCGCCATCGCCAATGGCCATGGCCTTTGTCTGGTGGGTGTTCCGGGAGGCCGGTTTCGGCCTCTGCAAAGCGGCCAGCTGTGCGACGCTCGTGACCCTGTATAAAGGTTTTTGCCCCCAGCCCGGCTACCCGGACCCGGCTTAAAACCAAAACGAGAACCGCCCTGCGGCCGTGGGCGAAATTTTTTCTTGACTTCTGGAAGTGCGCACCGTATAATCATATTGTAAATGTCTCTCATCGCCCGTCAGGGCTCGTCTCTTCTCCGCCCTTAGTGGCGGTCGTTTCTTAATTTGACGTTCTTCACGGTTTGCGGTATCCTTACCGTAGATTATGAAGTAATAACCAAACAAGAGATTTCATTTCAACAAAGAGAGTATTTTTATAAAACAAAGAGCTAAGACAAACCTTAGGGAAATCCCTTAGGTTGTTTTAGCTCTTTTTGTTTTGTGCGAAAGGAGGTGGAGAATATGCAGATCATCATGATCGCCTTCCGCACCCGGCAGGGCGGGAGATTGCCCCAAGCATTGCTGTCTGCCGGCAGCACATGGCACGCGCGGCCGCTGGCCGCATCCGTCTGTACGGTAGTGCCTGCCGCCGCTGTGGCCACTGGCTACAGCAGGACGTTTGTGCGTCCCATGCGGCGTCTTACTCACCAACCCCAACTAGAGACAGTGGGCAAGCGTCACCCACGAAGCCTTACGCGGCAAGGCTTTGACGCATCCGTCTTCCGGAAACGAGGCGGAAACAGGGACCGCGGACTATTGGGGGTACTATACCCAGAAAGGATATTGCGTATGATCCACACTCAGAACGAGGGCATTTACCGTGCCCTCATCGCCCAGCTGGACAAGCTGGCCCGGCACAACCGGCAGGAGAGCTACAAGACCCGGCAGCGTTATTACGAGGCCATGCAGCGCTTCTGCCGCTTCTTGGCGGAGGAATACCGCCTACAGAAGTTAACCAACATCTCCGGCAAGCATCTGGTTGACTACGTTCGCCACCTGCAGGAGAACGGTAAGGCGGCCAGCACCATCAAGACGGAGCTGGCGGCGATTCGGTTCTGGCATGATAAGCTGGGGGAGGCTAAATATAAACTGCCCTCCAACGCGGATCTGGCCGATCAGGCGCCGTTGGAGCGCCGAAAGCTTCAGGGGACTGACCGGCACTGGACGCCGGAGCAGTTCACGGCCTTCGTGGCGGTTTGCCGGGAAGTTGGCCGGACTGACTATGCAGATATTGCCACGCTCACCTTTTATGTCGGTCTGCGCATCCATGAGGTCTGCCGTCTTGATACGGCTGCCGTGGAGGCGTGGGAGCGGTCTGGACTGCTGACGGTCAAGGGCAAGGGTGGACGCGTCAGGAGCGTGCCTGTGACGGCAGAGGCGGCGAAACAGGCGCTGCGTGACCGGCGGGCCGCAGTCCAGCGTGGGCATAAGCTGTTCGTGCCGGACGATGTGGCCACGGATGCCTATATTCATGCTTTTCAGGCGTTCCTTCGGGAGCACCGTCCGGACCAGGGCAGCAATCCCTATCCGCTGACCCACCATGGGATGCGGCACAGCTATGCGGCCCGGCAGTATCGGGAAGCGTTGGATGGCGAGGCTACAGAGTACCGGGCAAAGTTGGAGGTGTCCAAGCTGCTGGGCCACGGCCGGGCAGATGTGACGGACGTGTACCTGGCATGCGAAAAGCCTGAAAACCAATGACTGAGGTACACACAAAAGTACACACTGATTTTGCTGGTTAGCCAATAACTTTTTTGCCATGATAAAAGGCAGTGCCTGATTCGAGTCCGGCAGTCTCCACCAAAACGACAAAATCCGAACTTGTTCCTAATCGGGGATGGGTTCGGATTTGTCTTTTATTTGCAATTCTTTACAATGTGGCGGGGCATCCCGAAGCAGACACCTCTGCCCTTTCTACGTTCAATGACAAAAATCAGATTGCCGCGTATGCGGTCAACGGCTTTGCATGGGCGGTTTCCAATAAGGTTGTTGGCGGAACCAGCAATACCACTTTATACGAATCTTGATTCAGAGACTTTTCCCATTGGAACAGTCAAAGAACTTTACCGTCTCCGTTGGGGAATTGAAACTTCCTTTAGAGAACTTAAATATACCATTGGGCTATCTTGCCTGCACGGCAAGAAAACGGACTTTTTACTACAAGAGGTTCTTAAAATGCTTTACACCCAAACAGTGTTAGCGTTCGCCAGGAAAACCACTGCGGGGGTGTGGACATTTTTTTGGACTTATTTGATGTAGTTTCTAAATTTCTCCGCCTCAATATCAATGGAAAAAGTGGGGTCAAAAATATCTTCCTCTACAATTCCAATGGCGGATGTAGAATCAATCAACTCACCTGAGTTCGTCTCAAAAACTTGAATTTCAATTTCATCATCATTTGGGTAAGCGCGCAGCATAGTGATCAAATCGCCGACTGTCATTTTCTATTCCTCCGTATTCATTACTTGCACAAGCCCAGGCTAGTGGAAGGCATGACTCCCAGGCAAAAACTTCGGCTGAGAGCATGTCGAATGCTGATCTCATATCAGAAGAATGGTGATTTCGAATTTCAATCTCCTCGGGTGGAAAGAATCTTTTCCGGCGAAGCGGGAAATTTGATCACTCAGTTTATACAGCATGAGCGCTATTGGTCGTTCTGAAAAAACAATCGAATCCCGCGAAATATATCTGCGCGCATTTAATCTCTACTTGCAACGATTTGATTTGTCCTTTAATGACCTGTCTGTCGATTGCATCGAGGCTTTTTTCAAATCAATGAATTATGAGTTTGCGATGCGCCATAACAGTGCCAACCATCTCAGGCAGCTTTTCCATTATCTCTATAATCGCGGAATTACTGTTACAGACAATCTCCCGTCCACAGGCCGGATGTGTGCAGGATACCGACAGCTAAACGATCCAAAGCCGGCGTCAAATTGAATCGAACAAAAGCCCCCTTCCCTGTTCGCGGTGCGCTCTTGCACTGAACACAGGAAAACCCCCGGTTCGCACGAACCGGGGGTCTTTGCTCCTCTCTGCGGCCGGAATCTTCCGGCCGCGGCTGGGTTCTATGGAGTTTTGGTTTTGCGGGTCACGCCGCGTCGGGCGGGAGGGCGATGCCCTCCTCGTCCCAGGTGGTCAGCGCAAAGTGGTAGGGGCGGCCCTTCTTGTCTTTCTGGCGGTTCAATTCCGTTAGCAGCGCCTTCACGGTGTCGGGGTGGCGTTGGGCGATGAGCACGGCCTCCCGCACCTCCATATCGTCTGCGACGCAGCCGTCGTGATACATCCGTAGCTGATACAGATCCTCCGCCTTGCTGCCCCCGGCCTTCGCCTCAAAGAGCGTGACGCCCTCCGTGGTGCTGACGAACAGATCCGACTTGATCTGCAGGTTCAGGCACTGATACAGGTTCTTCTCCGTGGAGACCCGCAGGACGCCCGGTTCCGCCGACTTTTTCTCCGCCAGCATCTGCACCAGCATCTGCTCGCGCCCCTCCTCCTTGATCGGCTCGGGGATGTTGGCGCGAATCCAGCTGAACAGCGCCGCCACCTTCGCGTCATCCTCGCGCAGGCCGTTTTTCGCCGCCTTGGTATCCGGTAGGGCCTCCGCCTGATCGCTGAGAATATCGATCTGGGCGAGGAAACGGTTCTGGCTGGGGTGCAGGGCCTTCCCCCAGATCTCGTTGTACAGTCCGTGCTGGATGGCACGGCCGTTGATCCGGATCTCCGCACCGCTGGACGCCATGTTGGCCCGGTAATAGAAGGCGTTTTCCTTGCTGCGGCGGATGCTTCCGTAGCGGCAGCAGATGGTCACCGGCCCGCCGCCCAGATCGGTCTCCACCGGGGGCAGTTCCGTCATCTGGCCGTCCCGCCAGTTGGGCTCCAGCGCCCCGGGGATCTCCCCGCTGTCGGAAGCGCCGTTCTTGTCAATAGCGGTGAAGAGGATGATGAACGCCTTGTCCCGCAGCAGGTTGGCGTAGGTGTAGCGCAGGGTCTCCCGCAGGTAGGCCGCCATCTGCGCAAAGGTGGGCTCATCCTTTTTGGAGGCGGGCTTGAGGGTCAGGAACTTGTGCATGGGGCAGCGCACCCGCACCACCGTTCCGGTCCCGCCTGCCACTTCCCCGCTGCCGGGGATCATCGACACGGGCATGTGGATGTCATAGGGGCCTTCCGCCCGCTGGTAGCGGTCATTGGCCACGTCCTCTGCCGTCCGGGTCTGGATGCTCCAATGCTGATCCTCTCCGGCGTTGATGGACGCCAGGGCGTGCTTGAGGCCCATGCCGTGCTCGTTCAGAGTAGATTCAGCGCAGGAGCGGGCGGCAATGGTGAGGGCGGCGTCCATGTTCTCGATGCCGGTGCCGTTGTCCCGGACCGAGACATCCACATAATCCCCCTGCTCCTCCAGCACGATCTCCACCCGGCCGCGGATCCCGTGGGCGTGGAAATTGGAAATAGGGTTGTCGATCAGTTCGCAGAGGGTCTGGCCGAAGTCCTTGAAGTTGCCGGAAATGCCGGCGAAAAACTCCTTGCCGTTGGGGGCGTTGTCGATGTTTCGAATAATGATCTCGCGCATAATAGTTCCTCCAAAAAATGTTTTTTTGAAAACAAAACGCACGGTGCAGGTCGTTGCCCTACATCGTGCGGGAGGATCTTACAACATTCCTCTTGCCCCGCCCGCCGAAAAAGGGTATACTGTCCCTATCGGTGCGGGGAATCCCGTTGTGTAGGTGGTTGTGTCACCTGCGCAGGTGCAAAGGAGCTGCAACTCCTTTGTACTGCCGTGTTTTTTACTTTCTGATTGTATTATACGGTATCTGCACTCAGATATCAATACACAGATCTAACAAATATCTGAGTGCAGATATGTCAAAATTGACAATATAGACAAGGAAAGCAAAATGCCTTATACTGATGCTATCAATAAAAGGCGGAGGTGCGCAATGTCTACTGAGGAAGCCAAGCGCAGAGCAAAGAAAAAATTCATTGCAGAAAAACTGGAGGGGATTACCTTCCGCGTGCCTGTTGGACAAAAATCCCGCATTCAGGAACACGCCAAATCTCAGGGGGAATCGACCAACGCCTTTATCTATCGTGCGGTGAACGAGGCCATCGAGCGGGATGAGAAGAAAGCTGATAGAGAAGAATAATCAGGGCGGAAAGGTTTATGGCCGGAAGCTGACCAGTATCAATTATCCCGGCCTCAATTATTCGATCAGTTGCTCTCGAAACACCGTGGCGCGGATGGCGTCCAGATAATACAGATAGGCCGTCAGCCTTGATGGTTATGCCCTCTGTGCAAAATATAAAGGATCCTAACGAGAATTTCTCAGCAGGATCCTTTTGTGTTGCGAGGGTCTGAGCCACGGGTGCAGTGGTGTCGAGAGAGACTTTACCTTGCGGTGAGCAGCCCCGCCACAAGTGGCTGTACCGGGTTCAGTGATGTCACAACGGATGCCTACTACGCAGCCACTGTGACATGGGGCCGCACACGACAGCATCGCCGACGGGATCGGCAACGACCTGTTCGGCGTCGGCAATAAATGTACAAGAGCGCAAATCGTGATGTTCCTGTGGAAACTGTACGCAGGAAAGCAACTGCTATCTATGTAAAAAGGGCTCCCTTGACCGATTTTGCGGTCAAGGGAGCCCTTTTTGTATGTCGTGGGAACCATGGGCGAGGCACATCATCGTAACTGTGCTTCTCTGTAGGTACGGCAGTTTCCGAATGATGTCTGTCGCCTTTTGGCGTAGTGGTTTAATCGGGTCTGCGCAGTTTTCTGATATTTTCAAATGAGCCCTTCTGCGATTCTTGCATTTTTGTAAGAATCGCAGGCAGGCCTTGAATGAGAGATAGATCATTCTTCACACCGCAAAGTGAACGAAAAGTGAATTTTCACCTTATGGTGTTGAAGATTGTGAAAATATGAGTATAATATAAGTAAGCAACAATGGAGGTACTGCGTATGCAATACGAAAGCGAGCGCATTGAATACAAATCCCAAATGATCGACGACATCTATAAGGAGGTCATCGCATTTGCAAATACGGACGGTGGCGTGATCTATCTCGGTATTGACGACAAAGGCAACCTGATTGGCATTGATAATGTGGATGAAACCTACACGCGCCTGACCAACGGCATCCGCGATGCAATCGCACCGGATGTGACCATGTTCGTGCGGTATGTCCTCCAGAATAATAAGGTAATTCAGATCGAGGTTGCCGAAGGCAGCTATAAGCCTTACTATCTGAAATCCAAAGGTATGAAGCCTGCCGGTGTTTATGTCCGTCAGGGGACATCCAGTGTTCAGGCATCTCCCGAGCAGATTCGCCAGATGATCAAGGAGTCGGACGGAGACAGTTATGAGGACTCCCGCAGTTTGGAACAAGATTTAACATTCCATGCCGCAGAAACCGCATTTGAACGGTACGGCGTAGAGTTTTCCGTTGAGAAGTATCGTGCGTTGGGTATTACACAGAATGATATTTACACCAACCTTGCGCTGCTGCTTTCCGACCAGTGCCATCACACGATCAAAGTTGCCGTGTTCAAGGATGAATTCTGCACAGAGTTCCGTGACAGCAAGGAGTTCGGCGGGTCTGTGTTCAAGCAGTTTGAGGATGTGGTAAACTATCTCGCTCTGTGCAACAAGACTGTTTCCACGATCAAAGGACTTGTTCGCACGGATAAGCAGGACTACCCCGAGGAAGCCATTCGTGAAGCCCTGCTCAATGCGCTTGTGCATCGGGATTACAGCTTCAGCGGCAGTATTATCATCAATGTAAACGACAGCAAAATGGAGTTTATCTCTCTTGGCGGTCTACTCCCCGGCCTTTCTACCGAGGATATTCGCATCGGTGTTTCTCAGCCGAGGAACAAAAAGCTGGCAGAGGTGTTCCATCGCCTGCGCCTGATTGAAAGCTATGGCACCGGTATTCGCCGCATTTTCAAGCTGTACGAAAACTGCCCTGTACAGCCCAGCATTGAGACAACGACCAATGCGTTCAGAATCGTGTTGCCCAACATGAATGCTACCGATGCTGCAAACGAGGATACACCGGCAACAACCGGCAAGTCTACTGCTGCCATCACTCCCCAGATGAAAACGGTGATGGATTATCTGGCGGAGTATGGCGAAATGACCGACGAAGATCTGCAGGAGCTGCTGAATATCAAAAAGACAAGAGCCTACCTGCTTTCCCGCCAGATGAATGAAAATGGGTTGATTGACATCATCGGCCGGGGCGCGGGAAAAAGATATCGATTGAAGTGAGGGCAAAAATGATGATTGCTACCACGAAATCGAAGAACAGTATCTACACAACAAATACTGCGACGAGGAATTCAAGGTTAAGCTGAAGCCCATCAAATCAGACAACAACCAATTTCTTCTCCTGTAGGAAGATAAGATTGATGAAATGGATGAGGATACTCATATCTACCATAACTTTATGCTTTGCAAAGAGCGCTTTGTGCGCTGGACAGAAAAGGACACCAATCCGTCTCAGGTGCTTGATATGGACCCTGAGAAGATTGGCCGACATTTCCTGGGGGTGCTGCCGAGGATCTGTCCGAAATAGAAACAAAAAAATGGCGGTAAGAGAGTAATACTCCTTACCGTCATCTTTTATGACTTCCTTTTATTCTGCCTCGTCCATAAAGGCAGAGAATGAAGTTATAAAAAAAGAGATCGCCTTGAGAGAAGAGAGGCACGCAGCGCAACTCAAGGCGAGAAAGCAGCGATCATCAAAGAGCTGCGTGAAAAAGGATACCAATTGAAATATCTGTTGAAATCTATGCAGATGGCACGGTCTACCTATTATTTTGAGTTGAGCAAGGCCGATCAAGTTGCTGTTCGAAACCATTGCTTGGCAGATGAAATCAAGGACATTTTCTCACAGCATAAAGGCCGCTACGGTGTGCGAAGAGTATATCAGGAACTGATAAAGCGCAGCCACAAGGTCAATCATAAGCGGGTACAACGGCTTATGCATACTATGGGGTTGGCAGGAAAGCGCCCAAAGGAAAAGTATCATTCCTACAAGGGTGAGGTCGGCAAGGTTGCTGAGAATATCCTTGACCGGGATTTCAGCACGACAGCTCCTATGCAAAAATGGACTACCGATGTATCTCAGTTCGGTTTTTCGTGGGGGAAGTGTTATCTCTCCCATACTCGACATGAACACAAACGAAATCATTTCTTATGATTTATCTCAAAGTGCCAATATGGAACAGATCCAGAGAATGTTGGCCGGCGCCTTTACGAAGTTTCCCTCTGTAGATGGCCTGATCTTTCACTCTGATCAAGGGTGGCAGTACCAGCACGTGTACTTCAGGCAGGCACTTAAAGATCACAAAATCATTCAATCCATGTCAAGGAAGGGCAACTGTTACGACAATTGCATCACGGAGGCCTTCTTTGGACGGATGAAAAACGAGATGTTCTACGGGCATGAAAAAGAGTATTCCGCGTTTGAAACATTTGCCAAGGCTGTTGACGGCTACATAAATTACTACAACAACGAAAGAATCCAAGAGAAAACAAAATGGATGCCTCCTACAAAATTCAGAGAGGCATCCATGTGCACCTAATTCAATTTTTCATGTGTCCAGAATTCTGGGTACATATCAAGAATGCCTTCGCTTTTTGCTTCAATTTTTTTGTTATTCCGCTCTACCGCGCAGACGGTTGTTCCGGAACTGTATCCCTGATCGCAGTGGTTATACATGCCTGGCATCAGGAAAAGGAGACTTGACCGGTAAATGTCATGATCCCGAAAAACAGCAGAAACGCAGCCCACAAAAAGCAGTAAGCTCCGCCGAAAACAGGCTTTCGGGGTCTGTTTTCAGTAATGCATTCAGGCTTAGCCGGGTCATAGTATCCGACCACCTGCCGCCCCAGATCTCGCTTGCCGGACAGCGATTGACGGCTTGAGTACCGATAGGTCGTGCCATTCACTGTGTACTCATAGGTCGGCAGATAGTACGTCTCCCGGCGCGGCCAATCACTGCCGTCCTCCTGGTGCTCCCACCTTTCAACGACCGATTCCTCAATCCATACCACCTTCATCATCGTGGTGCCTGGGTACCGCCGCACATCATCCTCGTATTCCTTCCGTGCGCCTTTCCGGCGGCGAATCCCGAGCCAGGCCGCCAGCACACCCCCGAGAAGAAAGCCGGTTCCTGCTGTGATATTCCGCGTATATTCTACGGGCCATGCCACAAGCGCTATCGCAAGAATGAAACCGATCACGATAACTTTAATACTCTTCATACGTCCTCCTTCCTGCCGCTATGGGCGGGGATCTCTTTTTACGATGCCGGCGGCTGGTTCTGTACCGCATCCACAAACAGAAGGGTCAGTCCGATATAAGCGGCGCAGGCTGCTGCCAGCAGGACGCAGAGGATGACGCAGACTGATTGAAGCGGTTTCCGCAAGTAACGGCGGGAGAGAAAAATCCCCGACAGCGACAGTACCAGCAGCGCCGCAGCGAGCCAAAGAGGCATACTGTCCACCTCCTTTATGCGCCGCGGAATGCTTCGATCATATCCGTGAACCATTTCAGTTCGCGGGCAAAGCGCTCCCGCAGCTGCGCCGGATTTTCACGGCCCTTGTCGAGATCAAAAAAGCCGCGTCCGCTGTGAACCGCGATATACAGCCTGCCGTCCGAGTTAAGATTCACGGCGAATTTTCCGATGGAGGAATCCGCCAGCGCCAGAATCCGCTCCATCCGGCTGGGGGACAGGATGCGCAGAGCCGCCGCTTCATCGTCGCTGCTCAGATTGAAGCGCTTGTCGAAGCCCTCATTCCCTGTTTGGATGGTTTTGGAGCTGAACAGCTTATCCAGTCTGTCCCGCGGCCAGATGGTCAGCCATGTCGGAAATTTTTGTCCCAGCTCACACAGCATCCACTGACCGGTGTAGACAGGCTGCTCGTTCTTTTCCCACAGGCCTGTTGCCTCACGCTGGACCTCGTTGACCTCCGTCAGCCTGACGGTACACAGCTCCGTAGTCAGGCCGCGATATGTTCCCCGGACATACCCACTGCCGCTGCAATGGGTGTGTCTGGGCAGGGGAATATTGGTGTCGTTTGCGTCCAAAAGGGGAGGAACGGGGTTCATCTGTACGTTTTCAAAGGCAGTGCCCACGATGTCCGGAGCAATGGAGTCGAAGGTCTGCCGGCCTGCCTGCTCCTTGGACTTGCCCTGCACCATCTGCCCCAGGCCGAGAACCACGCCGCCGATGACAACCAGCACAAGGTTGCCGCCCAGGATCATACCTGCCACAGCGATCACCCCGCCCAGCAGCGAGAGAATCTTGCCGCCCAGCTTGCCGCCCTTGCTTTTGCGCAGCTCCTGCGCCAACTGTTCATCTGTCATGTTCGTTTTCTGTTCTGCCATATTCTTCTCCTTATTCCGTCCCGCCGGTCAGGACGGGGCTTTCCGTTATCAGATCCAGCAGATTGCCCATACCGGTCAGCGAGGCAGTAAACCACTTGCGGATACCGTCGATGTCCCGCAGATCCAGCTCCTCCGGAACGCCCGCAAACACATACCGGGTGTTCAGAGCCAGCGTCAGATCGCCGTCACGGAGAATAAGACCGCACAGCTTGGAAGTTCTGGAAGATACCTCCAGCTTCTGTACCAGGTCACGCAGCTGCGGTGTGACCTGATCGTCCGCCTCCCGGCCATCCGCCGTGTGAGCGGCAAAGTGCCTCCGGAAGGCGGCAGGGTCGGTGATGTCGTCCTTCTTCCGCTCCTGGAACATATCGTTCAGGGCAATGTCCAGCGTGAGGGAGCAGATGTCCTTACAGCGGACCACGATGCCGCGGAACAGCGTTTCGGTTCGGGTCATCCAGTTGTCGTTGTCGGGGCCGGACTTTTCTTCCACCGTGCGGCGCAGCTCCACGTTGGCGGCGGAGAACCGCAGCCCCTTGTGCTCGCCCTCGTGGAAGTCCGTCACGGTACACTCTGTAAAGTCGACCGCCGACAGCTTCGCCGCCTTCAGGTACGCCCGGTCGATGGGCAGCGTGGCCGGCTCCGGCTTCGGACCGAAGGCTTTTGTCAGCTCCGTGCGGAAGAAGCCGCCCAGCTGCTGCTGCATCAGGGCTTTTTTCTTCGTTTGGGCGGGCTTTGCCACCAACAGGAACAGTGCCACGCCGGGGAACGCCAAAGCGCAGACCAAAATGGGGTCATGCTGTATAAACATTGAAATACACCCGGCGATCACCAGTAAAACGCCCAGCGATATGCTGATGCTCTCCGTTCTCTGATAGCCTCCCAGTTTCTTTGACAGCTCGGCGTCCGTCATCCGCTCAACGCCCACCGCGTCAAAATCATTGCGCTTCTTTCGCATAGCTGTCCCTTCTTAGTAGCAAAGGCTGAAATACAGGCTGCGGTAGGGGTCCACCGTGTCGATGTCCATGAGGGAGGCTTCGGGGGAAATGCTGTCCAGCTGCATGCGTTTGGCACTGTCTTTATAGTTGTCCGGCTGCGCCTCGGCGGCAAAGACCAGCCCATCATAGTCCTCCGGGAGATAGACGGCGTAGCTCTTGGTCAGGACCTGCGCCCAGTCCCCCACGTTGTACTGCCAGTTGGTGGAGTAGGCGAATTCAATGAGATAGCTGTTTCCCTGCCAGCTGACGGTGTGGAGATAGTAGTTGTCGCCCCGCTGGCTGTTGCCGTAAGCCGTTGCGGTGGTGAGCCACATGCCGGTGTAGAAGTCGTACAGCTCGCTGTCGGTATTGGTGATGTACTTCTCGGAAAAATACGGAATGGAGTCCTCCGGAATGTAACAGATGGCGTCGAAGTGCAGCTCGCGGATGCCGTCATGGGTATAGTCGCCGTTCTTCGTGATCTCCCAATAGCAGTCGCCGGTGTTGTAGCCATCGCCAAGTCCCGAATAGCTGCACACCCCGTCCTCCAGCAGGAAGGTCCCTCTCTCCACGGCGGCGTTGATCTCAAGGCCGTTTCTTGTAAAGTAGGGTTCGCTGGACTGGATGCCCTCCACAGGAAGGAGCGTGCCGCCGTTCACGCTGTCGATAAGGTCGCCGCTGACGGTGCAGTCCAGCTGCAGGGTGTCGCCGCTGCCGTCAAAGTGGAGCGTCACGCCGTTTTCGTCCACCCACAGTGTGCCGTACTCGATGACGTCGTCCTGATCATTGACGAATTCCCAGGTGGCGTCCTCGTGGATGCGCAGCCAGAGGTTCTCCCCCTGATATTCCCAAAGCCCCACATAGGGGGCAATCGGCTCCTCCGGCCCGGCCACCCCGGGCACATGGAAGCTGGAGTAATCCGGCTGATAGACATAGCGCTCCTGGGGGGCCCACAGCCAGAGCATGGTGGTATTGCTCATGTCCTCATGGCCGATCTCCACCAGTACGTCGCTCTCCTCGTCCCCGTTCTGATCGTCGAAGGAGATTTGGAAGGCGCTGCTGCTGATGTCCTCGATAGTCTCGGGAAAAGCCACGCTGTCAAACAGCACCTGCTCCTCCTGATCCCGGTAGAAGGCCGCGCTGTTGGGGTCTGCGGTCACCAGCACGTCTACGCTCTCGCCGTCGTGGGTGATAGTGCCGCTGCCGACTACCACGCCGGTGGTGCGCCAGTCCTCTCCCGCGACATCGTCAGAATTGCCGCAGGCGGCAAGGCTCAGGCAGAGCGCCATGGCCAGCACAGGGATAAAAATATGTTTCCATCGATTCTTCATGGTTCTCCTTCCTTTCCATCACTCCATCATGTAGTAAACGCCCTCATCGCCCCAGACCAGAGAGTCCTCGTCAACCTCAAAGACCCGGTAAGAAACGCCGTCATACATGGTGGAGTCCGCATAATAGGTGCTTACCTCATCCATGGAGTAGGTGAAAACTCCGCAGTCCATTTCCGCAGGCTCAGCGCCGGGAGCGCGCTGGTAATAGCTCCAGTTTCCATTACCGTCGATGACGATATAGGTCTCAGCCGAGAGATCGCCGTCATAGTACCAAATGCCCTTGAATTCCGAGACATTTCGCTGGCAGAGGTCGGAATCCCAGCTCCAATAGGAGTCTGGGTCTCCGTCTAAACGGCCGTTCCAGTCGGGCACCTCGTCCTCCGAGGGATCGGGCTCGTCGTCCTCGGTGAGATGGCCGCCGTCTTCATACCAAAGGTACTCCATCCCTTCGCCGGGGTTAAAGTAGCCGTAAGCGGCGCTGTAGAGCTGGCCGTCCTCCATGGCGATGCGGCTGCCGGAATCGTCCGAGCTGCTGTAGGCATAGATGGCCTCCCACTCCGGCTCATAGCGGAGGTAGCCGTCGTCTACCACATCACCAGTAAGATACAGCTGCCAGTTGCCGTCTGCGTCAAACTCGATGTAATCGTATTCGTTGTTCGCCTCGCCCAGCCAGATGCCCTCATAGCTGCTGAAATCGTTGACGGTATCTTCATTGAAGCCGCCTCCCAGCCCCTCATTGGGATCATCCTGCGGGGCGATTTGTCCCTCCGCATTGCCGCAGGCTGTACACAGCAGGAAAAGCAGCAATACCAGTCCCGCCAGAAGATATGGCTTTTTTCTCTTCATGTGATATTTCTCCTCATTCTTCATCGCTCAAATACAACTGCGAAAAAATATTTTGATAGGTCTCACCCATATCCGCCGCAGCATCGGGGGGCGCGCAGAATCCGTAAAGATAGGTACAAATGTCGGTGTCCATGACAAATACGGTCCATTCCCGGGTGTCTTCGTTCTCGCCGGCGGTATAGGTTACGATGTAAACCGGATAGCTTAAATTTTTGCTGTATTCCTCATGTTCTTCGGCGGACAACAGCTCATAGGTACCCGCATCACTTAAAGACAGGGCACAGGCTGTCAGATAATCGTCCAGCTCCTGTACATCCGGAACAAAGCAGCTTTGCTCCGCCGTATTGACCACAAGGAGCTGCCCGTCCTCGGTGATATCCTCATAGCGGTAGGTGCCGTCGTCATGGTTCTCGGAGAGCAGGTTCTGCATATTGGTAAAGGGCAGCGCGCCACCCATCAGAACCGGGATGTCGTCCCGTGAAATCACATCACCCCGGCCGTCGCCGTCCGCAGCATAGGACTCCACGATTTTCTGGTCATAGACCTCCTTGTCATAAGCGGTGTCCAGGAAAAGGGCAACGCTGAGATCCGGCGGCGCGAAAATAAGAAAGTCGCCGTTGTCAAAAAACATGGGAGAGCTGGGATCATAGTCAGGGTTGACCGGCTCACCGTCCTCACCGTAAAACTGAAGGCTGAAGCCCTCGTTCAGCTGCCCTTCCGTGTATTCCCCCAGGTCGATCTCGGTACTCTCGCCCTCCGCCAGTGTGGTCTCCAGGCGGTTCTCCCCCCAGTCCTCCTCCGAAGTGAGGCTGATGCGTATATCCGCAATGGGGTATGTGGTACGGTTTACAACGGTGATCTCCATGGGATACTGCTTCGCACCGCAGGCGGCAAGGCTCAGACAAAACAGCAGCGCTAAGGTGAACGTCAAAAAGGGTCTTCGTTGTTTCATTTCATTTTCCTCCTTCTTCCGCGGGGCTTCAGATGTCCCAACTATCCATCCAGTTTGCGCCCCAGTCAACAGCGGGATCATATGGTTCTTCGGGAATCCAGCCTGCGGGATAGATGAGGCCGTCTTCGTCGTGGTAGGCAAGGCCGTCTTCGCCGATGGTGTAATCGTTGCCCAAAAGGTAACGGTTCACGTCGTCGTAGTACCAGATATAGAAGGTGGAGTATTCGTCTTCATAAAACTCCGCGCTTTCCATATCCGTGTAGGCGTAGAAGTCGGCATCGCGGTAAAAGACACCGTCAAAATGCTGATCGTCCCCGTAGCGGCCGAAGCGATCGGCGGAGAGGGTAAAGCTGTTGCCGTCGTCACCGGGGCAGAGATAGGCGCGCGTCCCGTTGTCGTAAAGATAGAGGCCCATGCCCTCGCCCTCGTCGTCCATGGTGCCACTCATGGAATAGTCCGGCGAGCAGGCGATGTACTGCATGAGGGACGAGTTGATAACGATGGTCTCGCCCAGGGCATTTTGCCACATGCCGTCCCAGTTGCTTATGTCCCATTCGACGATCTCCGCCTCGTCGTCGCGGAGGAAGGTGTTTCGATGGATGGTGAGTCCGCTGCCCTCGCCGTTCTGGTTTGGCAGCAGTACGCCGTCATCGCGCAGAAGAAAATTGTAGAGAAAGCCGTTGAAGAAAATCATCGGCCGACCGCTCGCCTCGGACAGCTCGAATTCTCCGCGCCCGCCGAGTCCCCAGCGAGTGCGGTAGGCGTAAAAGCCCTCCGTACTGTCAAAGTATAACTTCGCGGTGCCGTCGATGCTCCACATCCCGTCGAGAAATTCCATATCCATGACGGTCTCATAGCCGCTTTGCGTATCGTCAGATTCGGTGTCGCCGCAGGCGGTCAAGCCCAGGCACAATGCCAGTGCCAAGAATAGGACAAGTTGCTTTTTCATCTCTCTCCTTCCCGCAGCCGCTATGCCATTTTTTGATAAAACTCGAACTCACTGCCCCAACGCAGCGTGTCATGGTCGAGGATGGTAAATTCATAACCCACATCGTTGAACTGGGAGGAAACGGCGAGATACATCTCCTCGGAGCCATCAGGGGCCAACTCGACGGTGCCGCTGTCCACCGTGGTGGGGTCGCCGTCGCCGCCGGGACGCTCCAGCAGCTCCCAGCCGCCGTTTTCGTCAAACACAAGGATGCTGGGCGCATCCGCCTCGGCGTCCAGATACCAGGTGCCCGCCATCATCTCAAAATCGATGTCGCCGGTATTCTCGCCCGGCGCGTCGCCGGTCATCTGCGTAAAAGCGCCAAGCTCGGCCACATGCAGGGCGCCAACCTCGTCGAACCAGCTGCGGTAGGCCACGCCATCGTGCTCATTGTAGAAATAATCGTAGTCATAGTCCGGCACGAACTGGATGAAGCCGCTGGCAGTCAGCTCTTCGCCGGCGTCGTACAGCGCAAAGCGCACCTCGTCGCCATCGTCGTTGGTGTCGGAGATCAGCGTGCCGCCGTCCTCACCCTTCCACGCGCCGCCGTAGAGGTAGAGGTTCGACATCTGCTCGGAGTCTTTTACCAGCCCCTCAAAGGAATCTGGAACGCCATATAAATTGTAGTCGCTGCCGTCATCACCATAGTCTTCGTTGCTCTCGCCGCAGGCGGCAAGACTCAGGCACAGCACCAGCGCCAAAGCAAGAGACAGGTATTTATTTAAGTGTTTCATCATTTTATTCTCCTTTTTCAGATAAACGGAGTCAATGCTCCTGTTCCGCCATGGACAATATCTCATCGTGGCTCAACTCCACATCGCCGAAGCGGACAAAAATGCCGTTGGTCACAGCGCTGTTCCATACCCTCGCATCTGCCAGCGGGCGAAACCGGATCTTGTCCAGATACGGCTTCATGTCCAGCAAAAGCCGGCTGCCGGACACAAAATCCACCTGCAAAACATGGTTGGGCAGCGGCGTGACGGCTGTAAGATACCTTCGGTTCAAGTGCGTGCCCTCCTTTCCGCAAAAATAAAAATCCACCGTACAAATATTGTACGGTGGATCGTATGGGATAACCATTAACCAAAGGTTAGGTCTTTTGTCCGAATAGCTCGGCAAGCCGCTTCCGCTTGGTTCGGGTATCGCCCTCCATATGAAGCTTGGAATAGATCTGGTTCACATACTGCTTGACGCTCCCCTCGGAGAGGTAGAGCTTTTCCGCAATCTCGCGGTTGGAAAGCCGCTGCGCCATCAGCTCCACGATCTCAAATTCCCGCGGCGTCAGTGCGTCAAAGACCGCCGGACGGGCGCTTGCCGCGTTTCGCGCCCCTGCCCCTTCGCCAAGCTCGGTGATCTTTGCAATCAGGTCAGTTTTCCGTTCCTGTGCCAGCAGGGGCTTCAAATGCGCATAATTTTCCACGAACGGCATCACAAGGCCGTCCGGCGCGGCGCCAGAGAGGGCCTTCCCCAGCCATGCGCGGGCTTCCTCCCTCTTTCCCAGGTGTTCATAGGCTGCCGCTGTCTGGATGCGGACGTGCAGGGCTACCAGTGCGTAATGCATGGCCTCGCACACCGCCAGCAGCTGTGCGCTGTGCCCGATGACCTTGGCATTAGCGCCCTGAGCAAGATACACCTGATTTTCGATCATCTCCATCATGGGCTTGCCCGGCGCGAGCATATTGATGTCAGAGAGACGGTGCAGGGAGAAGATCTCCGGAATTTTGTCCGTTTCACCTCGCAGGGCATGGTAGTAGGCGCTGGTGGCGCTCCAGAGGTTGATCCACGAGGCGTCGTGATAGCGCAGCAGCGCTGCGTATCGCTCCTCAAAGGTATAGCGCTGCTCCACATCGGTATGCAGCGAGAGCCGCCGCGACAAAAAATCGCAGCACAGCGCCATGTTGATCTGTCCGTTGTCCTTCACCTGTGCATAGGCCCGCTCCAGTTCAATGTGGGCATCCGTGAAGCGCCCCTGACAGAACAGCGCCTCGGCGCGCATGATGGTCTCTGCACCCTGCCCGTGGTGATTCGTGACCTTGTAATAATGGGGCATGCACTCGTCCATCTCCGCAAGCTCGCTTTCCATCGCTCCCGGTGCACGGTGGAACATCATCAGAACGGACGGTGAGCCGAAGGTCCAGCCGCCGCTCGACTGGATGCTGATGGCGGGGCGGGACATCTGCGCGCTGGCGCTGCGGTGCAGGCGGCTCATGGCGCTGATGTCGTTGTAGCAAAGAAAGCTCAGAATGAGATCGCATTCCCCCAGCAGATTGCCGCGCTCTTCTTCGGACAGTTCCGGATGCTCCCTGATGGCCGTCAGCAGCAGCGCTTTCAGTTCCAGCATCTTCGGGATCTGCCGCCAGGTGAACATCCGGCGCATCAGCACCAGAATGGCAAAGGGGTAGGCCTTCAGCGTTTCGGCGGGGCAGTTATCCAGCGCGTTCAGCACGTCCTCCGGCTTCAGCGACGCCAGCAGGATGCCCGCATCGCTGCGGATGACCCGCAGCAGCGCGTCGTAATTCCCGCTCTTCCGGTAAGCGGCGAGGGCGTGGAGATACTGCCGGTGCTGCTCATACCACAGACCGAAGCGCTCCCAATAGCGCTGCTGCGTTTCCGCCGGCATCGCCTGAAAGCTGCGCTCGGCACACTCCTTCATCATGTGGTGGAAGCGATAGGTAGCGCCGTCCGGCAGGCGCGTGACAAAGGCGTTCTGCTCCGTCAGCGCAGAGAGGATCTGCCCCGCGTCCCCATCGCCTGTGATATACTGCGCCATTTCGACGGTGAATTCATCGGCAAGCCCCATGACCGCCAGAAACGCCCGCTGTTGTTCCGGCAGCGGATCGATCATGGCGGCGGTAAAGGTGGCGTAGATGTCGGAATGGCGGCTGGGCAGCACGCCGCGCTCGGAGAGCGTGCGCAGATTCAGATAAACGGCGGAGAACCACCCCTCGCTGGAATAGAGAAGGCGTTCCACCTGCGCGTCGGAAAGCTCCGTGCCGCAGCGGTGGGCATAGACGGCCAGCTCGGTGTGGTTAAGGCGCAGCTGGTCCGTGCCGATCTGATAGACTTTTGCCCCCAGCCGCACCGCCTCCGCGGCGGGCAGGAAACGGTCCCGGCTGGCAACGATCAGATGCACATTTGAAGGCAGCCGGTTTGCCAGCATACAGAGAAACAGCGAGGCGCGCTTGTCGGTCAGCAGGTGAAAATCGTCGATGAAGAGATAGCAGGGCGTCTCAACTGCCAGCGCATGGCAGAGATCGTCCACCAGCAGTCCGCCGCCAGCGGCGTCTGTAGGACAGGGATAGTCCCGCAGAATGTCAAACCCGGCCCGGGCAAACGCCTCCTGTACGCTTTTCCAGAAGATGGCGAGGTTGTCGGAGTATACGCTGATGCGGATGATGCGCAGTGTCTCCGCCTTGGCGCGCTCCTCCAGATACCAGTTCACTGCCGTGGTCTTTCCGTAGCCCATGGGGGCGACCACCGTGGTCATGGCGCAGCGGGAGATGGGCCGCAGGCTCTCCTACAGCCGCTCGGATATGTAAACAGTATTCAGGTTCCATTTCGGTTTTGGCATGGTTCCACCCTCCGATGCGCTTCAACAGACTTCTTTGCCTATAACGGTTTTGACTTGTATGTAATTATACCGGTTTTAGCCGTAAGTGTAAACATCATCCGTATTTTTCTGCCTTTTCTGGCCGTAAAATTACAGAAGGAACGCCTTTATCCGGCCTGTTAAACAGCCGAGGTCGGGCAGGACGGCCAGCACAAGGAACTGCGTCCCGGTGAGAGGAGCGGGGTTTGCTTCACCTTCTGTGGGGGTGACGAGGCAGAGGCGGTCTGCGCCTGTTGCCCCCTCCACAGTCTCCGGAAAGTATGGGCTTTCTCCCACAAAAAATCCGACGCTGAAAAGCGTCGGATTTTTGCCGCTATAGGACAGTGAAACAGAAGAATGAAGAAGAAACCGGTTTGGGTACGCTCCGGTCCCTCAGTTGCCCGCGGTGTTCTCTAACGGGAACGTCACGCTCCAATTTCCCTCCACAGGCCCAGCGGATGTGACGAACATCCCGTACAGCGCGTAAGTGTCAAGGGTGTCGGCCTCAATGCCGGTGAACACATAATCCTCATAGCTGCCTGTCCCCGCCTCGTCGAAGAAGGCCACTGAACCGTCACAGTCAATTTGCTCGCCAGTCTCCCGGTTTACCAGAGAAATAGAGCCGTGGTTGTCCGTTTTGAGGATGTCCGCGTAATACGCCTGCACATGGAGCCGCCCGTCCGCGTAGCCGATCCCTGTCAGAGTCACGCCGTCCACGGGAGCGGCGATCTCACCGGCCGGCTTCAGCACCGTGACCTCTTTACCGCCGTCGGAGCCGAACAGATTCCCGCTCAGGCCACGGGGCTGAACCGTCTGTACGGCAGAGGTCAGGTGGTCATTCAGGGCCACGCCGTCCAAAATGCCCTCCCAGCTTTTCTTGCCGCTCAACAGCTTTTGGACGGAAAACGTCAGCTTCTCGCCCTCGATGCTCTGCCGGTCCCACTGTTCAAGGGTCACAAGAAATGTGGCGGTGTGGGTGTCCGGGTCGTAGCTGGCCAACTGGCAGTGGCCCGTGCAGTCAAAGGGCGTGTGGAGCCGATAGCTGTCGAAAAGGTCCACCGTTTCATCGAAGCTCGTTCCTGTCAGGTCCTCCAGTGAGAGATAGATCTCGGCGGTATTCTCGTGGATGTAAGCCGCCGTCACCTCCATGCGGATGCCGTTGTCTTCGCAGGACCGCTGCACCGGCTTGAAGAACTGGGCCGTGGCGGGGGTGACAGCGTACAGCAGCTCATAAAATGCCGGACTGAAGGCCGCCATGGCGGGGACGGCCAGCACGCATACCAGGCAGAGGCAGGCTGCCAGCGTTCCCCACTTCGCCCAGACGCTTTTCCGCTTGTTCGGCGCGGTGTCCGCCGCTTCAATATAGGCGGGGTCGATCAGTTCCATCTTATCTAACAGTTCGTTTCCTCTCATACTGTGTAACCCTCCTTGTTCAGATACTCCCGCAGCCGGTTACGGCAGCGGAACAGCGTTGTTTTCACCTTGCTTTCGGATATGCCATAGTGCTTGGCAATGTCGGCCACGGAATCCAGAAACCAGTAGCGGCGAACGAACATGTTCCGTTTTTCCTCATCCAGTCCGCCTAAAAAAGCGTTGAGAGCTGTTGCCAGCGCCAGATGGTCTATGCGGCATGCGGCGTTGTCAGGCGCCGGGATGCATTGCTCCATTTCCGCACTGAGCTCACAGATAAAAGCATTGCGCTTCAGGCGGCTGCGGTCACGGCAGCAGTTCAGGGAAATGTGCCGGGTGATTCGGGCGAGGAAGGCGTAGAAGTAGTCGCTTGGCTCGTGGGGCGGGATCGTGTTCCATGCCTCCATGTAGGTGTCATTTTCACATTCCTCGGCCGTCTGCAGATCATTGACGATCCCGTAGGCCAGCGTGCGCAGGCGGCTGCCGTATTTCTCGGCGGTCTGCCGGATGGCTGTCTCGTCACGCCGCAGGTACAGCGCAACGATGCCGCGGTCATCCATGGCGTTCATCTCCTTTCGTTCTGGATGGAAGGGCCTTCACCCATATAAGCACCCTTTGGGGCAATCAGGTTACACGGTTTCAAAAATTATAGCAAAAAATTATCCCCGTTTCGACAGCAAACGGGGATAACAGCGTGTCGAAAAAGCCTTTTCTCCCCGCTGAGCAAGTTTTCAGAACCTTATAAAAGTTCTGAAAACTTAAGATTTTAATGGCGCAGGACACCCTTCTTGGGTTTCCCGCGCACACCCTTCCTTACCGTCGCGGAGAATTTGCCACTTTATTGACAGTCTCGGGGATAACAGAGTTATGTTTGTTTTTTACGATCATCTTTCCGTTTGATGAAAAGCATGATATAATTTCAACTGCCCGATGTGTCGCTTGGAAACTGCGGTTTTCTGAGGGCCGGGCAATTTGAAGCACACCTGCCGACACGGTTCGGCTGGCGGGTCAGAAAGGAAGTGAGGTCCCCATGCGCGGAAAACGGGAACTACCCCGGAAGCGCCCGCCGATTCTGCTGTTTGTCCTGATCTTTGCCGCCGGCTTCCTCGCGGGGACGCTTTTCTGGCACTTCCACCCTCCTGGTGCGTCCGTTCCGTCAGGAGGAACGGTCACTCTGCCGGAGGGCACTGCAGGAACGGACGTCTCCTCGGAGCCGGAAAGCCCCCCGGCCCCGCCGCAGGATGAAGAACCTTCGGCCGAACCGACGCCCTTCGTCATCTCCTTTTTGGGGGACTGCACCCTGACCTCCAGCCACCACACCAACCACTTTGAAAAGCTGGTGGGGGACGACTATGCTTATCCCTTTTCCAACGTGGCGGAGATCCTGCTGGCCGATGATCTGACGCTGGCCAATCTGGAATGTTCCTTTTCGCCCAGCCGTCTGGAATCCGACTCGGAATATGCCTTCTGCGGAGATCCCAAGTATGTGCAGTCTCTGGTGCTGGGCGGCGTGGAGGCCGTCACCCTGTCCAACAACCACACCCGCGATTTCGGTGACGCCGGCCTCCGGGACACTGAGGCCGCGCTGGCGGAATATGGCGTTGCCGGGATCCCCGGCAATCAGGGACAGTGCTTCGAGCTGCGCCACGGCAATGGGGACACCCTGCGGCTGGGGGCCTACGTCCACCCCTTCAACGGCTCCGCCAAGCAGATGGAGGATGGCTGCAAACGGCTCAGGGACGAGGGGGCGGATATCCTTGTGGCCTTCATGCACGCCGGGGCCGAAAAAACCTACGTCCCCACCAAGCGGCAGTCGGCGCTGGCCCATGCCGCCGTGAAAGGCGGCGCGGATGTGGTGGTGGGGACCCACCCTCACGTTTTGCAGCCCATAGAAGCCTATCAGGGCAGCGTGATCCTGTACAGCATCGGCAATTTCTGCTTCGGCGGCAACCGGAATCCGTCGGACAAGGACACAGTCATCGCCCAGCTCACCGTGTCCGGCACCGGCGGGGACCGTTCGTGGGAGATGTCCTATATCCCCTGCTGCGTCAGCAGCGTCTCCAACCGGAACGACTACCGGCCCACCCCTTACCCGCCGGATACGGCGGCCTACCGCCGCTGTTTTCAGAAGCTGGACGGCACCTTCCGTCCCCCGGTCCCCAAGCCTGAGGAGGAGACCGCCCCTCTGCCGCCGGAACCCACGCTCGATGCAGAACCCCTCTCCCCCCTGCCGGACGGCGGCGTGATCTGTGACCCCCCAGCCAAACCGGAAGAATAATACGCAAAAAGAGCCGCTGACGCGGCTCTTTTTGTTGTGTCAGCTCAAATTTGAATCGTTGATTCCGGCGTTACTCCGCCGCGCTTTCCAGCTTCTTGGCCTCCACGATGAACTGCTCGATGGCGTTCTGCTCCTTCAGCTCCGCCAGAACGCCGTTGATGAACTCGGCCAGCTCCGTGTTCCCCTTCTTGACGGCGATGGAGTAGCCGTCACTGGTCTCCGGGATGCCGAGATCCACGGCGGCCAGATCCTCCTTGGCATCCGCATAGGACAGCACGGTCATGTAGTCCAGAAATACGACATCCAGCTTTCCGGCCTCCAGCTCCATGACCAGATCCTGTACCTTGGCAAGGCCGACCGTGGCCTCCTCGCCGCAGTAGGTAACGCAGTTGTTATAGGGCTTGGAGCCGGTCTGCGCGCCGCCCTTGACCCCCTTCAGATCATCCAGACTGGCGTACTTGTCCGCGTCCTCAGCTCGCACCAGAATCAGGTTTTTGGCTTCCAGATAGGGATCAGAGAAGTCGGTGGTCTTGCGCCGCTCCTCATCCGCAGACAGGCCGGCGATGACCAGATCGAACTCGTCATTGGCAAGGCTCATCAGCAGATTGTCAAAGGACATATCCACAATTTTCATAGATACCCCCAGCTTGTCGGCAATGGCCTGGGCGATCTCCATGTCAAAGCCCACGATGGTGTCTTTCCCGTCCACCTCCGCATGGAACTCATAGGGTGGGTAGTCCGCGGAGGTGCCGACCACCAGCTCCCCCTTCTGCTTGATCTGATCCAGTGCGGACGAGGCCGCATCCTCCTTGCCGGCGCAGGCCGTCAGGGACAGCAGCGTTACCAACGCCAGCAGCAAAGCAATCGCTTTTTTCATAATATTCTCTCCTCTTCTCGTTTTCGACCGGGGCGTTTATTCCCACAGAGGCTTGTCCCACAGCTTGACCTTGGTGCCAAGGCCCATCTTGACCGCGTTCTGATACAGAGCGTAGGCCACGGTGATGTCCAGCGCGCCCAGACCCAGAGAGCAAGCGTAAATGAACTGCTCGTCAGAGGTTCTGCAAGGCTTGCCCAGCACCAGGTCGCTGGTTTCCAGCACTTCCTCCTTGGTGATCTCACCGGCGTCGAACACCTGCGTGATGGCCTTGTTTTTGAAGGTAATGATCTGCTTCCAGTAATCCACCACATTCACGTCCGCAGCCTTTACCACGTCCGTCGTGGCCTCGTTGGAAACACAGACGATGGCGCTGTGGGGCTTCACCCAGCTCTTGTCGATGAAGGGCGTTCTGGCGGTGGTCTCGCCCACGATCAGCTGGGACTTTGCCGCTGCCGCCTTGCTGTCGGAGGTGGGGATGATGGTCACGCCGTACTTGCCCTCGGACTCCTTGGCCACCTGCTCTGCCTTTTCCAGATCCAGATCGCAGAGGTAAATGGTCTTGACCGTGGGGATCGCCTCGCAGATCGCCATGATCATGGTCCGGCCAATGACGCCCGCGCCGATCAGCGTCGCGGTATCCGTGTCGGAGGGGGCGCAGTATTTTGCCTGCAAGCCCGCCACAGCAGAGGTCCGCATGGCGGTGATGATGGTGCCGTCCTGAATACAGAAGGGTAGGACCGTGACGGGGTCGCTGAGGATGGAAATGTCGATGCCGTAAGGGATGCCGGGGGTGGTGGCGTTCTTCTTGGACTCGGCGGCCCACTTGATGCCGGCGATATTCATATCGCCGCCGATGTAGCTGGGCATGGTGTTGAAGAAGGATTCCCACTCCGTCCCTTCCGGGATGCCCAGATGGACCTTCGGGGGATTCTGGATCTGGCCCTGCCCCAGCATTTTATAGGTGTCCTCCGTGATTTTCAGGATCATCTTCATATCCAAAAGACCGGCCTTGATCTGGTCTTCCTGCTGCAGAAACAGAATTTCGGGATTGATCGTACCTAACATAATAAATTCCTCCAATTTTTTTGTAAGCCGGCTGATGCGGCTGTGTTGATTCAGATTACATGGATGACCTTGGACAGGAAGTCCTTGGTCCGTTCATTCTGGGGGTCCTCAAAGATCTGCTGGGGCGTTCCCTCCTCGGCGATCACGCCGCCGTCCATAAAGAGGATGCGGGTCCCCACCTTCTTGGCGAAGCCCATTTCGTGGGTGACCACGACCATGGTGACACCCTCCTTCGCGAGGTCCTGAATGACCGAGAGCACCTCCCCCACCATTTCCGGGTCCAGCGCGGAGGTGGGCTCGTCAAAGAGCATCACGTCCGGCTCCATCGCCATGGCCCGGACAATGGCGATCCGCTGCTTCTGTCCGCCGGACAGCTGAGCGGGATAGGCATCCGCCTTGTCCTCCAGACCGACGCGCCGCAGTAGCGCTCTGGCTTTTTCCTCTGCCGCCGGAGCCGGGACCTTCTTTACCTTTTTCAGGGAGATGGTCACATTCTCCAGGATCGTCAGGTTGTTGAACAGATTGAACTGCTGGAACACCATCCCCACCTTTTCCCGGTGCTTATGGACGGCGTAGCCCTTGTCGGTAATGCAGCTGCCCTCAAAAAAGATCTGGCCCTCCGTGGGGGTCTCCAGCAGGTTCAGGCATCGGATGAAGGTGGACTTTCCGGAACCGGAGGGTCCGATGACCACCACGACCTCCCCCTTTCGGATGGTGGTGTGGATGCCCTTGAGGACCTCCAGATTGCCGAAATTCTTTTTCAGTCCCTTGATCTCAAACAGAACGTTGTCAGCGGTCACTGCACTTCATCCTCCTCTCAAAAAGATCCAGCCCCTTCCCCAGCACGATGTTCAGGGTCAGGTAAATGATCGCGGAAATATAGTAGCAAGGCAGCGGGTTGTAGGTGGCGGTGATGACGATGCCGTTGTTGTACATCAGGTCGCCGACGCCAAGATACTGGATGATGGACGTCTCCTTGATCATGGTCACAAACTCATTGCCCAGCGCCGGCAGAATGTTCTTGACCGCCTGCGGCAGGATGATGTTCACCATCGCCTGCGTCCGGGTCATGCCGCAGGACAGCGCAGCCTCCGTCTGCCCGAAGTCCACCGCCTGAATACCGGAACGGATGACCTCCGCCACATAGGCGGTGGAGTTCATGGACAGGGCCAGGATACAGGGCATGACCCGCGCCAGCTCCACGCCCAGAATGGAACCCTCCGGCCACGGAATGAAGTGAAGCTGATAGTAAACGATGTACAGCTGCACCAGAAGCGGCGTTCCCCGGATGACGGTGATGTACAGCTTGGCAAACCCGGAGCACAGCCTGAATTTCGACAATCGCAGCAGTGCGATGAGACAGCCGAGGACCGTACCCAGCAGGACGGTGATCAGGGAAACGATGACGGTGGTCTGCGTTCCTCGGAGGAAATATTGGTAGTAGTTCAAAAATATCTCGGTAATGCCCATGGCGTTCTCCTCCTTCTCGCTTGCACCGTTTGTGTGCTTCGGATGAACGGATTGTATATTTTCTCACGTCGAAAGTCAATAGCAAATTTGCAAAAATTCGTATAATTATTCAATTATTGTAAATATATACGAGAATATGGCTGTATACACTGGAAGCATTTGTATTTCATGCGTATAAGCGCGTAGCGGGTGCTATAAGTAAATATAAATGCTATGCGGTATATTTGTATTTGTATACATATTATGCGTATGCACCTGCCTATCGGACATCGGCGGAATGCCCGCCCTCACGAAGCGGACCGTCAGTCCAACCATCCCGAAAGCACAGCGGAAACGATGTGACAGCGGGACAATACATGTCTACCCTTTTTAACACTGTTCAGACCCTCTGAAGCAAACCCAGCCGCAGGCGCTCCCATCTTGTTTTGGGAGCGCCCGCGATTGCGTATATCTTCTAATAAACAGAAGCAGGTCCGGGAGGTTTCTGTGCGTTTCATGGTAATTGGCGGCGAGCCCCCGAAAAAGATTGACATTCGGCAAAATGCCTGTTATTCTTTAAGCAAGTAAATTACTACTTGGCTAATTGGAGAAAGAACATGAAACCGATCGAACGTTTTCTGCGTGAGACAGACCGCGTGCCGCTCATGCCTATGCCAACACCCCTGCATCCCATGCATTACCAGCCCTCAGGAAAGGACGTCAGCCTCTTTATCAAGCGGGACGACATGACCGGCGTCGGTCCGGGCGGAAATAAGATCCGCAGCCTTGAGTTCCTCTTGGGGGAAGCCAGATCCAGGGGGGCATCCAAAATCCTGGCAGCGGGGCCGGAGCAATCAAATCTATGCGCTCTGACCGCGGCGGCCTGTGCCAAGGCCGGGCTGGACTGTGAGCTTATCATCAACGCGGCGGAGCCAGCCCGCAAAGAGGGAAATCTCCTGCTGGAGGAACTGCTGGGCACCAAAATACACTTCCTCGGCCCTTGTGACGGAGCGGTTCGGAACCGCCGCATGGAGGAGCTGGCCGCCGCTTACCAGTCCGCCGGCGAACAGGTCTACGTGGTCCGCAACGGCGCGACCACCGGCCGGGGCGCGTTGGGCTATACCGCCGCAGTGGTGGAAATGAAGCGGCAGTGCGAGGATCTTGGAATTGGCCGCATGACGATTTTCGCCCCCGGCGGAAACGGCGGCGTCGCAGCCGGGCTGATCTACGGAAATCAGCTGATGGGCCAGCCCTTCCGCATTGTGATCGTCAGCGTCGAGGATGACCGGGAAACGCTGACGGCGCATATCCGTTCCACCATCTCCGAAGTGGTGGAGATCACCGGGCTCCCCATGGATGTGTCGGTGGAACAGGCGGCGGAGATCACAGACGCCTACCGTGGCGGCGGCTGGGGCGAAAACACGGAGGAAAGCCAGCAGGCAGTCCTGTCCTTTGCCCGCAGCGAGGGGATCTTCATCGAAAACGTCTATACCAGTAAGGTCCTGGTGGGGATGATGGACTGGATCGAACAGAAAAAAGTGTCCGGCTCCGTCTGCTATTTGCATACAGGCGGGCTCGGCTCCTTATTTGCGCAGTATTGATCGAGAAAGAGGAAAAACTTATGGATTACGGCTATTTGACTCTGGTTGCTCCGATTCTGACGCTGGCAGTGGCCATTGCAACGCGGAAGGTGCCGCTGGCCATGCTGGTGGGCATTTTTACCGGACAACTGATTATTTGCGGATGGAATCCGTTTGCCGCCATCAATGAAAGCGTCAACGGCATTTTAAGTGTTTGCGCCGACACCGGAAATCTGAAAACCTTCCTGTTCACGGCGCTGATGGGCGCGTTTGTGATCCTGGTGCGCATCTCCGGCGGCGTCAAGGGCTTCGTCAATTACCTGACCGAGCAGAGCAAGCGCGTGAAGAGCCCGCGGATGGCAATGCTCATCGCCTATGTGATCGGCATCATCATTTTTATCGACGGTCTGCTCAGCATCATGTTCACCGGCGTGGTGACCCGCCCGCTGATCGATAAATTCAAGGTCTCCCGTGAAAAGCTGGCCTACATCTGCGACGCGACTTCCGCGCCCGTCAACGCCATCATCCCCCTGAACTCCTGGGGCGCTATGCTGATGGGCCTGATCTCCGCGGAGATCGCCTCCGGATACATCCAGGGCGAGCCTATGAATCTGCTGATCCGGAGCCTCCCTTTCCAGTTTTACAGCATCCTCTCCCTGCTGTTCGTGCTGTTCTATATTATCACCGGGAAAGACTGGGGCCCCATGAAAAAGGCAGAGCTGCGGGTGCGGAACACCGGCAAGCTGTATGATGACGGGGTAACGCCGCTGCTCAATGATAATGACGGCTTTGAAGAGCTGGTGGAGGAAGGCAAAGAGAACAAGTGGAACATGATGTTCCCGCTCATCACCCTAATCGGCGGTGCTTTCATCGGCCTGCTGGTCACCGGCGGAGGAAATCTGGCGGCGGGCGACGGAACCACGGCGATCCTCTACTCTGTTGTCATCACACTGCTCATTATGTGCGTCATGTATACAAAGCAGGAGATCATGACCGCCAAGGAGTTCGGAGACAGCGTTATGAAGGGCGTCAGCAGCATGATGGGTCTGGTGATCCTTCTGGTGTTGTCCTTCTCCATCGGCGGGGTCATCAAGGGAATGGGGACCGGCCAGTTCCTTGCCAGCCTGCTGGGTAACAGCATTGACGGTGCCTTCTGCCCGGCCATCATCTTCCTGATGGGTGCGCTGATGGCCTTCTGCACGGGAACCAGCTGGGGCACATTCTCCATCATGATGCCCATTGCGGTCCCCATGGCGGTGGCTATGAACGGCAACATCCTGCTGACCATCGGCGCGGTGGTGTCCGGCGGCATTTTCGGCGACCACTGCTCTCCCCTTTCCGATACCACGATCCTGTCCTCCATGTCCGTAGGCACCGATCTGTATTCTCACGTAAAAACGCAGCTCCCCTACGCGCTGGTAACTGCAGCGTGCGCGGCGGCCCTCTATATCGCCTTCGGCCTGATCCTGTAACAGCGGGGTGCTTTCGTATCACCGTGCTTGACCGCTAAAATAAACAGCCCACAAAATTACCTTGCCGGTTTCGGCAGGGTAATTTCGCGTATGGAAGAAAATTTTCCCCCTCCGCGCCTGTTTTCCAAACCTTCTAAACGTATGGGCACTCAAGCGCCTCCGTGGGGGCCGGTCCTTCAGTCCGGTACATCTCATTGGCTCAACAGCGGCGCGCTTTTCAGCGTCCAAGGCAGTCTCCAGAGGCGGCGAAGCAAAAAAGACAGCTAATTTTTTACAAAGTTTTAACCGGCTCGTTCAGAATTTTAGCGCAATCAAACGAAATGTAAAAAAACTGTTGCCAACGCCGAAAGGCGGTGCTAATCTAATGCCAAAATTGAACGAGGATAGAGGCGCGGTGCGCAAGAGTACCTTTGGTATGTAACAGGCATATACCGAAGCGAAAGGGCAAACCGCCGAAGGGTCGCTGCTCTGGCCTGTATGAGGGCGATCACCTGGGCCGTCGGAGAACATCCGCCGGACTGCCACAATGTGGAGCGCTATCGAACGGTAAAGCAGGGAACGTGTTTCCCGGCTCATGTTTCAGCTATGATCTCCACAGGGATCATAGCTTTTTTTATCCTTTTTCAATTTTCAACGACCCAAATTGCGAAAGGATGAACAAACATGAATGAAAAGAGAATTGTAAAGCCATGGCAGGCGGGCCTGATGCTCCTGGTGGGCATCGCGGTCATCATTGCGGGTCTGCTGGTGATGAAGCTGAATAACCGCATCGTTCTGGCGCTGGACGGCGTCATCATGTGCCTGATGGCCTGGTGCTTCGGCATCCCCTATGCGGAATTACAGCAGGGCATCAAGGACACGGTATCCTCCATGATCGTGGCCATTCTGATCCTGCTGTCCGTGGGTGTTCTGGTGGGCGTCTGGATGGCCAGCGGCACGGTGCCGGTGATGATCTACTACGGCATGAAGGTGCTGACGCCGGGGCTGTTCCTGCCGGTGGTGTGCATCCTCTGCACCCTGATGTCCACCATGGCGGGCACCTCCTGGGGCACACTGGCCACTGTGGGCGTGGCCTGCATGGGCGTGGCGCAGGGTCTCGGCGTCCCTCTCCCGGCAGCGGCAGGCGCTGTGTGCACCGGCGCGTTCTTCGGCGACAAGGTCTCTCCCCTGTCCGACTCTCCCGTTATCACAGCCACCGTGTGCGATGTGCCTCTGCTGGAGGGCATCCGCCACGCGCTGCTCTCCACGGGGCCGGCTTACCTGATCTCTCTGGTCTTTTTCTTCATCTACGGCCTGCGCTACGCAGGCGGCACCGTGGGCGGCGAGGTCTATGAGGACATTCTCTCCACCGTTTCCGGCAGCTTCTGGCTCAGCCCTGTGCTGCTGATCCCCGTGGTGGTCGTGGTAGCGCTGATCCTGCTGAAGAAGCCCACCATCCCCACCTTTGTGGCGGGCATTGCCGCCGGTGCGCTGCTGGCCATGGTGTGTCAGGGGATGGGCCTGAAGGACATTCTGACGGTGATGTATTCCGGCTATTCCGTGGATTCCGGTTCCGAGGTGGTGAACTCCATGCTCAACCGCGGCGGCTTCACCTCCATGCTCTCCACCATCGGACTGCTGATCGCCGTCGGCATCTTCGGCGCACCTCTGCGGACCGCCGGCGTGGTGGATGTGCTGCTGGTTTTCGTGCGGAAGATCGCCAAGACCTCCCGCTCCATGTCTCTGGGCGTGCTGCTCCTCCATGCGGTGTTTTTCAGCATCACCGGCGCTTACTATGTTTCTTACCCCGTGGTGGGCGGCATGGTGAAGGACCTGTATCCCGAATATCATCTGGACCGGAAGAATCTGAAGCGTACCCTGCTGGACACCGGAACGGGTCTGGCCCCCATGGTGTCCTGGTCCACCACCGGTTCCTATACTGCTACGACACTGGGCGTGGGAAATCTGGCCTTCCTGCCCTACGCGCCCATGCTGTGGCTGTCCATCGTATTTTCGATCATTTTTGCGGTCACCGGCATCGCTACGGCCAAGACAAAGGAGGACTGACCCATGGAACGGATCTTACAGCGCTGGTATGACATGATCGCCATTCGCTCCGTCAACGGTCACGAGGCCGCTATGGCGGACTATGTGGCCAATGTACTGCGGGAGCTGGGGATGGAGCCCCATTACAGCTACTTTGAAGAGGATACCGCCCGGCAGCGGCCCTCGGTGTGGTCGGTGCTGGACAGCGGCCGCCCCGGAAAGACGGTGTTGCTCATCGGCCATCTGGACACGGTGGATGTGTCCGACCGCTGGAAGACGGACCCCTTTGTTCCCACGGAGATCGACGGCAAGGTCTATGGCCGTGGCGCCATGGACATGAAGGGCGGACTGGCCGCCCTTCTGGAGACCCTGACCTATTACGCTTCCCATACCGACGAAATCTGCGGAAAGATCCTGGCCTGCTTTGTGGCGGACGAGGAGGGTCTGAGCAAGGGCACCTACCAGCTGGTAGCGGAGGATGTGATCCACGCGGACTATGCCATCATGGGCGAGTGCCGGTATGACAACGTGGCTGTGGGCTTTCGCGGCCGTTACAGCTTTGAGGTGACGGTTCACGGACAGACCGCCCATGCCAGCCACTATCCCGAGGTGGGCGAAAACGCCCTGATCTCCGGCGGACGGCTGGCGGCGGCCATCGAAGCCCTGCCCACCTTGCAGCATCCCCATCTGAATCACGGTACCTGGTGCGTCCGGTATATGGAGGGTGGCAACCCCGGTACGCTGGTGGTGCCGGAGAAGTGCTACCTCTTTGTGGACCGCCATGTAGTGCCCGGCGAGACAGACGAGACCTGTATCGCGCAGATCCTCGGAGCCGCAGAGGAACTGGGGCTGGCCGGAAAGGTAGACGTGCGGCTCAAGCCCCGCAATTCCCCCTATATGCAGTCCTTCGCTCTGGCGGAGGAGCACCCGCTGGTGCGGACGTTGCAAGAGGAATTCCGCGCCGTTACCGGCAAGGAGCTGCCCTGCGCCTATGACGCTTCCGTGTGTGACTCCAATATTCTGGCGGTGGTGCTGGGGATCCCCACGGTGACCTTCGGCCCTGCCGGCGGCAATATGCACGGCGACGATGAGTACGGCTATGCCTGGCAGGTGAAAAACTGCGGCGAGATCTACCGCCGCACCGTGGCCCGCCTGCTGGCGGAGCAGGCGTGAGCGTGTAAGCGCAGATTAAGGTTGGCAATTCATCTGTACTAATAAAAATTACCCTGCCGGAATCGGCAGGGTAATTTTATACGCTGTTCGTTTTGGCGGTAATAGTATTTTAATTGATCGCCGACTTTTTGATCTGGCTTGAATGGGACAGAGACAACCGCCTGTTTAGATATCAAAATGAATGGCTGGGTGGTTGCTCACATGCCCGTTACTATCTGGGATCGCATCTGTAACATACAACGCGCAGCCCTTCTCCCGCACCATCTGAAGGACGGAGGCAGCGGGACAATCATCGGTACGGGTGTTGGAGACAGAGATCACAACCGTCTTCGGGGCCAGCATATCCAGCAGATGTGGGGTGATGGAATCCCGGTGGCCATGATGCGGCAGCTTGACAAGTGTACAGGGCGGGATTTCATGCTTCTCCCAGCAGTCGGCATACATATCGCCGGGCAACTCCACGGCAGTTTCCTTGCAGATCAGCCGCAGGCGGATGCTGGTGTTGTTGATAAAGCCATCTAACTCCTCCAACTCCCCGTTGTCGGCCCGGTCTTCCAGCACATTTTGCCAGATGGCGGCCTGACGCTCAAAAATAGGCTGCGCTTCCAAGAAGCATTCTGCCGTCAGTTCCGGCGTCAGCGGCCACGTGCCGGGGGACGCAAGAGAAATCTCTGTTCCCTGCCGTTCCATAATCGCAAGTGCGCTTAAGAATACATTCAGAGATTCCAGCAGGCATCTGGCTCCGGCGGAAAACCCCTCCGGTACCGGTACACGTTTCCCCCAGAAGATTCTGTCCGGAAGATAGTTGCACCGGAAGCTCCTGACCGCAACGCACTCCAGCAATTTCGTCAGACCGCCGCTGTGGTCTCTGTGAAGATGGGTCAGCACCAGCAGATCCAGAGTATCTATTCCCTCCTGCCGCAGGAAGTCCGCGGCAGAGATTCGCTGAGAATCAGGCCCCCCATCGCCGACGGTCCAATCACCGCAGTCCACCAGCATGGTGAAGCTGCCGCTGCGAATCAAAATGGCATCCCCATAGCCCACATTGATAAAATCAAGTGTCATGGCTCCCTCCATCCTTCAGGATGTGGAGCTTTCGGGTATCCAGACAGAGCTGCACGGCCCCACTTCTGGCTCCGCTCAGGTCCACATTGGCATCGTCGATAATAAACTGTTCCTCACCGACCCGCACCCAGTAGCGGATCATGCGGCCCAGAAAGCTGTAATTTTCGATCTGACCTTCCAGACTCTTCCCTTCCGGCACAGACTCCCCGGGTTCCGCCAGACGGATGCACTCCGGCCGCACCACCAGCGTCACGGTCTCGCCGGGTTCCACAGGGACCTCCGTGGGAATCTGGAGGAGCATCCCGTTGTGGTCAGCGGCAACAGTGCCGCCTTCAGCAGACACAATTCTGGCGGTCAGGAAATTGACCGTGCCCACGAAATCTGCCACAAAGCGGTTGGCAGGCCGGAAATAGATCTCCCAAGGAGAGCCGATCTGCTCGATGTGTCCGCTGCGCATGACCGCAATGATGTCGGACATGGAGAGTGCCTCATCCTGGTCATGGGTAACATAGATAGTGGTGATGCCCAGCTTCTGCTGGATCTGCCGCAGTTCCGTGCGGACGTCCACACGCAGCTTGGCATCCAGGTTGGAAAGGGGTTCGTCCAGAAGCAGGCTCTCCTGGCCCATCACCAGTGCCCGGGCAAAGGCCACCCGCTGCTGCTGACCGCCGGACATCTCCTTGGGGAATCGCTTCTCCAACCCTACCAGGTTAAACATCTTCAGCATTTCCTGAACCCGGCGATCCATCTCTTCCTTAGGGGTTTTATTCAGCTTCAGGCCATAGGAAATGTTCTCGTAGACAGTCATATGGGGAAAAAGTGCGTACTCTTGGAACACCAGAGGGGTGTTGCGCTTAAAGGGCGGCAGTCCGTTCATCCGTTTGCCGTCTACCAGCACATCGCCCGATTCCGGCTCGGAAAAGCCGGCCAACTGGCGCATCAGGGTCGTTTTACCGCAGCCGGAGGGACCCAGGAGCGTCACAAAAGCACCTTTGGGGATCTCAAGAGACACATGATCCAGTGCCGTAAAGTTTCCGAACTGCTTAACAACATTTTTAAATTCAATGTAAGGTCTCATATCTCTTCGCCTCCTGTTTACAATTCCAGCTCAATGCCCTGCTTACCCAAAACCCACTGCGCCAGCTTCAAAACGGTGAACGCAATGGTGATCAGTACGATGGTAAAGGCTGCCGCCTCACCGTACTGTCCACTCTGCACCAGCACCATAACCGAGATGGTACCCACAGTAGTAGAGGGCGCATACAGGAAGATCACCACGCTCAGGCAGGTGACGGACCGCAGGAAGGACAACACAAAGCTGGACATAAAGGGCGCTTTCAGCAAGGGAATGATGACGTCCTTAAAGGAACGGAAGCTGTTGGCTCCCAGATTCAGCGCCGCATCCTCCACGGATGCGCCGATCTGCTGCAGCCCCGCCGTGGCAGAACTGTAACAGGTGGGAATATTCCAGAACAGCAGGGCCAGAACCATAATCACGGAGGTTCCCGTCAGCTCAAGGGGCGGCGCATTAAAGGCCATCACGAAGCCGATGCCGAGGAACATACCGGGAATGGCGCCGGGCAGAATACCCAGGAAATCCAACAGGCGGTTAACACCCACCTGCTTCTTCTGCACGATGTAGGCCAGGACCATCGCCAGGAACGAAGCCCCCAGAGAAGCCAGGAAGCCATAGCGGATCGAGTTCCAGATCTGCTTTCCCTTCAGGAACACATACTGGATATTCTTCATGGTCAGCGACCAGTCATAGCCCCAGGTCTTGGTAAACGCGCCATAGAAAAGCGTACCGTAGACCAGCAGGATAAAGAGGGAGATCAGCATCGTCAGGCTGAACAGCCCCCATTTGACCCACTTGGGGACCGGGAAGGGGTTCAAGGAGATCTCCTTGCCGGTGATTGTCACATAAGACCGTTTGCCCACCCAGAAGTTTTTCACCAGGAACAACACCACCGCAGGGACCAGCAGTGCCACCGCCAGCACAGAGGCGGTCTTCATATCGTACCAACCGGAAATCTGCATATAGGCTTCTGTGGGCAACAGAGCCAGGTCTCCGCCAATCATCTGGGGATTGCCAAAGTCGGTGAGCACATTGATGGCAGCCACCAACGCACCGCCAGCCACGCCGGGGCGGCACAGCGGCCAAAAAACATCCTTGAATACACGCCAGCGGGGAGCGCCCATGTTATAGGCCGCATACTCCAAATTGGTGGAAATGGAGCGGATCACGCCGTAAATGACAGAGTAGGCATACGGAAAAAACGTGACGGTCTGGACGATCCACAGGCCCAGCCGGCCATAAATATCAACATGCAGCCCCAGAAGCTGTTTGGTGACGATACCCTGTACGCCGAAAAGCAGAATATAACTCAGTGCCACGATAAAAGGCGGGGACACGATGGGCAGCAGCGTCACAAATCTGAAAAGGCCCTTACAGGGAACATCCAACCGGGCAATAACGTATGCAAAGAGGAATGCCACCGCCGTGCAGGACACCGTGGAGATCAGGGTCATGAACAGGCTGTTTTTCAGGGCTGTGAACCAGCGGGCTTTCTGGAACAGCTGCATATAGTCCTGTCCGCTGGGGAACGTGATAACCCGGATCACCGGGTATACCACGAAGAATCCAACGAAAAGGATAATCGCGATAATGGCCAGCATTAAAAGCGGTTCGTTTTTCAGCCGCTTCATTTCTTTGACCGATTCCCGGAGCGCAACACCGGAGGCCATAAGGATCAGCTCCTTCCGATAAGGTGATAAAAGAGGTTCGTTGAAAGTATAGGGTGTCTAAAAATAGCATGGGCCGCCTGCCCACAGCGCAGGCAGGCGGCCCAAGGAAGAATGAAGAAACGAAATCAGGCGCGGTTGGAAATGATCTCAGCGTCGAACTTCTCCAGAACGGCTTCCTTCATAGAAGCGGCCTGATCACGGTCATAGTCAACAAGATCTACTTCCTCCAGAGTGGGCAAACCGACAGGGGCTGCCACATCGGTGCGGACGGGATAGCGGTAAGAAGTGGCAACGCTCAACTCCTGCGCTTCCTTCGTCAGCAGCCAGTCGATGAACGCCTTGGCGTTCTCGGTGTTGGGTCCACCCTTAATGATGGCGGAGCCGCCGATCTCATAAGCAGTCTGCTTGGGGATGATGAGCTTCAGCGGATAGCCCTGCTGCTGGATCTTGAAGCTGTCATGGGCCCAAGCGATGGAGGCGATAAACTCACCGGTAGCCACAGGGCTGATGACATCGCCGGCACCCTTATAATAATGATGTACGTTCTGATCCAGAGCCTTCAGATAATCCCACGCAGCGTCCTCGCCCAAGCGGAAGATCTGGCAGGCAGTGGCGATGTAAGCGCCGCCGGCCGTGGTGGGGTTGGCCCACACGAACACGTCCTTATAGTTGGGATCCAGCAGATCATCCCAGGTTTCCGGCATCTTGACACCCTTGGGAGCCAATTCCTTCTCAAAGCGCTCCTCGTTGATGATGATGCTCAGAACGCCCATGTACCAGCCCTGCCAGAAATGATTGGGATCGTTAAAGCGGGCATCCAGGCTGTCATTGTTGGGAGAGTCATATGCCTCAAAAGCACCTGCATCGGCCAAAGAGCCATACAGGTCCACAGAGCCGCCTACCAGAATGTCCGCCTTTGGATTGGCCATCTCTGCCTGCACACGGGCCACGGCATCGCCGCCGCCCAGAGAGATGTACTCGATCTCAATGCCGGTATCCTTCTTGAACTGGTCTGCGATGGCGATGGTATTGTCCTCGTTCAGTGCGGAATAGACCACCAGCTTGCCGCCGGTCTGTCCTGCGGTGCTGCCGTCATTCGTGTCTGCGGGAGGGGTATCCGTTTTGCCGCCGCATGCGGCCAGAGTCAGCGCCATAGTCAGCGCCAGTGCTAAGCTCAAAAACTTCTTCATGGGACACAGCTCCTTTTCATCATATTGATTTTGAGGAAAACGCGGTGCGTTTCTGTATCTATACCGTACCAAATATTTTGGAACGTGTCAATTATTATTTTAGCATTTCGCACATATTCTCATCGTTTTCGTTATTGTGCATATATAATATGAACAACAATCAGCGCATTGCACAGTGTGCTCTTGCGTCCATTGACTTGATGCAGCAGCAAAATCATAGTAAAATAAATGTATCACAAGCATAGGGGGAGGATGACGTATGCCCACCATCAAGGATATTGCCCGAGAGGCGGGTGTTTCCCACGGGACGGTCTCCAACGTTATCAACGGCCGGGGCAACGTCAGCGTGGAGAAGATACAGCTGGTGTGGCAGGCTGCGGAGAAGCTGGGCTACAAGGTCAACAGCAAGGCACAAAGCCTCCGGCAGGGTCAGGACCGCAGCATTGCGGTGCTTCTGCCGAGCATTGAGGACCGCCGCTGGGCGGCCATGTATGAGGTATTCCAGAACGAGTTTATCCGGCACGGCTATTCAGTTCAGCTATATTCCACCCGCTCTATGGAGACCGCCGAGAAAGAACTGCTGGCTGCCGCTCTGGCTGAGCGGGTCAGCGCGGTCATCAGCCGTTCGTGTCTGTTGGATGCCGCGGCGTATTATCGGGCAGAGGCCCCGGAGCTTCCAATTGTACTCCTTTCTCGGGAAAGCCGTGCACTCGAAAATGTTATGTATGCCGCGTTCGATCCCGAGCGAATGGGAACAGACATCGCCTGGCATCTGCGGCGGAAAGGACTGCGGCGGATCGGTATTTTTACAGAGCCTGCCGCATTTCCGGATACCGCGCTGTTTCTAAATGGATTCCGGACGGTCTGTGCGGATGAGACAAGTGTTCTGGATTGCCCAAATCATCAGGTGGATCTGCGGGCCTTTGAGCTTTTTGAAGAGGACGAACCGTTTGATGCCATCGTATGCACGGATCAGCGCCGGGAATCGGCTGTCCGGGCGGCCTGTGCTTATGCCAGCCGTCGGCCGCTGCCGCTGATCGTGTCTGCTGCCCCCCGGTCTGCTGTGACCGATCCGTTGGCGTTGGCATATGAGCTGGATTACAAGCGTCTGGCGCACCGGATCGTTAAGACTCTGTTGGCGCATCTGGAAACGCGATCCCCCCTGCCGCCGACCCTTTTTATGGAGAACAATGGTTTTCGAAATCAGGTACCGGTGCCGCAGTTGACAGAATCAAACCTGCGGATGCTCACGATGGCGTCCCCTTCCACCACAGCGTTGAAACGCCTGCTGCCGCATCTGGAAAAGAGCACAGGGATTCATCTGGAACTGACGGTGCTCCCTTCCCTGAGAGATGTCTACAAGGTGATCCAATCCTCCGGCAGCGGACGATATGATCTGATCCGTATGGATGTGGCCTGGATGGACGAGCTTGCCGAAAAGCTGTTTCGGCCGCTCCGCCAAATTCCCTTTGACTGGGACGGTCTGCTGGCGCAGACGCTGCCGGAGTTCGGAGACAGCTATACCTCCGTCAACGGAGAGCGCATCTGCGTCCCCTACGATCCCAGCACACAGCTTATGTTTTACCGGCGGGATTTGTTTTGCGACCCCACCTACAAGCGAATGTATTTTGAAGCCTACCGGCGGGAACTGGAGGTTCCAAGGAGCTTTGAAGACTACAATCGAATTGCAGGCTTTTTCACCCGCAGCCTCAATCCGGCTTCCCCCGTGCAGTATGGTACAACGGTAGCCATCGGCAACGTGGTGGTAAGCCCCAGTGAATTTCTGCCCCGTTTGTTTGAGCAGGGTGGAAAGCTGTTCAACGCCAAAGGCCAGATCACTGTCGACACCCCGGAAGCCTTGGCAGCCCTGAAAAACTACCGGGAAACGTATGCCTGCTCCGACAGGACCGTGCATGACATCTGGAAAAACGTGCTGGAAGGCTTTGCGGATGGCTCCGCTGCCATGACAGTGGTGTTTATCAACTATGCCTCCCACATTTTAAACTCCAAGATGTCCAGCATCGCCGGCAAGCTTGGCTTTGCGCCGGTACCAGGCGGCAAGCCCCTGTCAGGCGGCGGCGTGGTGGGAATCACCCGAAGTTGCGCGCACCCGGAAACGGCTTGTGCGTTTTTGTCCTGGCTGTATTCCAACCAGACCGCACCGGCGTTCACCTTACTGGGCGGGTTGTCACCCTGCCGTTCGGCATACAGCAACCGGGACATCAAGGAGCGGTATCCTTGGCTGTCTGCGGCCCGCCGCAGCTTTCCCAGCGCCCAGCGCCGGAGTGGAAGTGCCTATTACAGCAACTTCAGCGAGCTGCAAATGGAGAATATCCTGGCAGCCTATGTGCAGCGGGCAGTCCTCGGCGTCTGTACACCGGAGGAGGCCCTTGCGCAGGCGCAAGCGGAAATGGACGCACATTTTACTGCAAATTCGGAATTTCTCTGATAATGGCGCGGCTTAGAATGAAAAAGCGCAAAGAAAAACACGGCAAGCATGCCGTGTTTTTCTTTTATGCCCTCTATGCTTATACGTTTTCATTCCCCAAAAACGTGCAGATACACCGAAATAAGGACCGAGAGGGCCTTGCAATTGCATCTAGTTAATTCAATGCTCCAGCTGGTCCACGAACTGCCGGGCCGTCCGGCCGGAACGGCTGCCGCTGCGGACCTGCCAGGTGGCGGCTGCGGCCCGGAGCTGTTCCGGCGAGAGGTCCGTCCCCGCCTTTTCCGAAAGCGCGGAGACGATCTGCTGGTATTCCTCGAAGGTGGGGGCCGGGTAGAAGATCTGCAAGCCGAAGCGGCTGGCCAGAGACAGCTTTTCCTCTACGGTGTCGGAGCGGTGAATGTCGCCGTTGTGCTCCACATCGCCGCGGTCGCTCCACACCTCCCGCACCAGATGGCGGCGGTTGGAGGTGGCGCAGATCCGCACGTTTTCCGGCGGCGCCTCCGCACCGCCCTCCATGACGGCCTTCAGATATTTATAGGAGGTCTCGTTTTCCTCAAAGGACAGGTCATCCAGAAACAGAAGGAAGCGGTAGTTGCGGCCCTTCACCTGCCGCAGAATGGCGGGGATCAGGTCATACTGCTCCTTGTAAAGCTCAATGAGCCGCAATCCCTGATCGGCATATTCGTTGACAAGGGCCTGAATACTGGTGGATTTTCCGGTACCGGCATCGCCGTAGAGCAGCACGTTGTTGCTGCCCTTCCCCCGCAGAAAGGCTTCCGTGTTGCGGATCAGCAGATCCTTTTGCTGCCGGTAGCCCACCAGATCCGCCAGACGCACCGGGGGACGGTCCTCCACAGAGACCAGCTCCGCGCCGTTCCCTGTCCTTCTGGCCCGGAACACCTGCCCCATGCCCAGCAGACCGACGCCCTGGGTCTGGTAGTACGCCGTCAGGCGTTCCAGCAGCCCCTCCGGAGAACCGGCGGCGGCCAGTTCCCCGCTGAACGCCAGAAACGAGGCGCAATCTACGGTACGGCGGCTCTCGTGGCGAAAGTCCCGCAGCAGCGGCCACGCCCCGCCCTCCGGCGGCGCGTTCAACAGCTCAAAAAAGAGCTTCATATCTGCCAGCGCCAGCGCTTTCAGCGTGTCCTGTCCGCTGGAACGCCGCTCCCATGCGAGGGAGAAAGGGTTTTCACTTGACACCAATTCCCGGGCGATGCAGCAGCGCCACAGGTCTCCCTGCCAGCCGTTTTCCACGGCCAGCGCCACCAGCTCCCCCTGAGCGGCCACGCGGACGGCTTCCTCCGTCGCCATGAGCCGCCGGAGAAGGCTGTCCGGCTTCTGCCGGAACAAAATCAGGCTGTCTAATGCCTCAACTGTGTGCATAAGCCCTGCCCTCATTGCAGAATAGCGCCCTTGTCGGCAGAGGACACCAGCTTGGCGTAGCGGGTCAGATAGCCGCTCTTGATCTTCGGCTCCGGGCAGGCCCAGGTTTTCCGGCGCTCCGCCAGCTCCGCGTCCTCCACGCACAGGTGGATGGACCGGCCGGGAATGTCGATCTCAATGAGATCCCCCTCCCGCACCAGACCGATCACGCCGCCGGAGGCAGCCTCCGGGCTGACGTGGCCGATGGACGCTCCCCGGGTCGCGCCGGAGAACCGGCCGTCGGTGATGAGGGCCACGTCCTTGTCCAGTCCCATACCGGCGATGGCGGAGGTGGGGTTCAGCATCTCCCGCATACCGGGGCCGCCCTTGGGACCCTCGTAGCGGATCACCACCACGTCGCCGGGATGAATGCCCCCGGCGTAGATGACGGCGATGGCCTCCTCCTCGCTGTTGAACACCCGGGCGGGACCCTTGTGCCGCAGCATCTCCGGGGCCACGGCGCTCTGCTTCACCACGCAGCCGTCCGGAGCCAGATTGCCGAACAGGGCGGCGATGCCGCCGGTCTTGGAATAAGGCTCCTCCAGCGGGCGGATGAGGCTGGTGTCCAGATTCTCCGCCGTTTCCAGATTTTCCCCTACGGTCTTACCCGTCACGGTGGGCAGCGAGGTATCCAGCAGACCGGCCTTGGTCAGCTCCTTCATCACGGCCCAGACGCCGCCGGCCCGATCCAGATCCTCGATATAGGTGTCACCGGCAGGAGCCAGATGGCAGAGGTTGGGAGTTTTGTCGCTGATGCCGTTGACCATGCGCAGATCCAGCTCCACCCCGGCCTCGTGAGCAATGGCGGGCAGGTGCAGCATGGTGTTGGTGGAGCAGCCCAGCGCCATGTCCACGGTCTCGGCGTTGTGGAAGGCGGCTTCTGCCATAATATCCCGGGGACGGACGTTTTTCTCCACCAGCTCCATGATCTTCATGCCGGTCTGCTTGGCCAGCCGCAGCCGGGCGGAGTACACGGCGGGAATGGTGCCGTTGCCCCGGAGGGCCATGCCGATGGCCTCCGTCAGGCAGTTCATGGAGTTGGCGGTGTACATACCGGAGCAGGAGCCGCAGGTGGGACAGGCGTTTTCTGTGTAATCCGCCACCCCGGCCTCGTCCAGCTTTCCGGCGTGATACGCCCCCACCGCCTCAAACATATGGCTCAGGCAGGTGCGGCGGCCATCCTCGAGGCGGCCCGCCAGCATGGGGCCGCCGGAGCAGAAGATGGTGGGGATATTCAGCCGCGCCGCCGCCATCAGCAGGCCCGGCACGTTCTTGTCGCAGTTGGGGATCATCACAAGACCGTCAAACTGGTGGGCCATGACCATGGCCTCCGTGGAGTCCGCGATGAGGTCCCGGGTCACCAGAGAATACTTCATCCCCACGTGGCCCATGGCGATGCCGTCGCACACGGCGATGGCCGGAAACATCACCGGCGTACCGCCTGCGGCCCGGATACCGGCCTTTACAGCCTCGGCGATCTTGTCCAGCCCCATGTGGCCGGGGACGATCTCGTTATAGGAGCTGACCACGCCGATGAGGGGCCGGGCAAGCTCCTCATCGGTATAGCCCAGCGCGTAAAGCAGGCTGCGGTTGGGCGTCCGCTCCACGCCGGTCTTGATCTGTTCAGAACGCATACGCTTCTCCTCCCCTCGGTCAGTTGGAGGCGGTGTCCAGATCCTTGTCGCCGCCCCAGATCATGTTGCGGCGCAGCTCCTCGCCCACCTGCTCCATGGGGTGCTTGGCCAGCTGGTCCCGCTTGGAGTTGAAGAAGGTGCGGCCCCGGCTCTTGTTCTCCGCGATCCAGCGGCCGGCAAAGGTGCCGTCCTGAATGTCCGCCAGCACCGCCCGCATCCGGGCCTTGGTCTCCTCGTGGGGCAGCACCCGGGGGCCGGAGACGTACTCGCCGAACTCGGCGGTGTCGGAGATGGAGTAATTCATGGCGGCCACGCCGCCCTTGTTGATGAGGTCGATGATGAGCTTCATCTCGTGGATGCACTCGAAATAGGCGTTCTCCGGGGCGTAACCGGCTTCCACCAGCGTCTCGAAGCCGCACTGCATCAGATCCACCACGCCGCCGCACAGAACGGTCTGCTCGCCGAAGAGGTCGGTCTCGGTCTCATCGTGGAAGGTGGTCTCCATGATGCCTGCCCGGGCGCCGCCGATGCCGGCGATGTAGGCCAGCGCGATCTCGTAGGCCCGGCCGGTGGCGTTCTGCTCCACGGCCACCAGACAGGGCACGCCCTTGCCGGAAACATAGGTGGAGCGGACAGTGTGGCCGGGGCCCTTGGGTGCCGCCATGAACACGTCCACACCGGCGGGAGGCACGATCTGCTTGTAGCGGATGTTGAAGCCGTGGGCAAAGGCCAGGGCGTTGCCCTCCTCCAGATAGGGGGCGATATCCTTTTTGTAAACGTCGGCCTGTACCTCGTCATTGATGAGCATCATCACGATGTCGCCCCACTTGGCGGCCTCGGCAACATTCTTAACGGTAAGCCCTGCGGCCTCCGCCTGGGCCCAGTTCTTGGAGCCTTCCCGCAGGCCCACGCAGACCTCGCAGCCGGAGTCCTTCAGGTTCAGGGCATGGGCATGGCCCTGAGAGCCGTAGCCGATCACGGCGATCTTCTTGCCGTTGAGATAGTTCAGGTCGCAATCCTTTTCATAATACATCTTAGCCATGGTAAATTTCTCCTTTTTATAATGGTTTTGTGTTGAAATGAATGATAAATGCCCGATTTACAGCATTTTTCCAAGATTGAATTCCAGTGTTTCCTTCCGCTCGTCCTGAATGGTATACCGGCCCCGCTCCAGCGCCACCATGCCGGTGCGGACCATTTCCAGAATCCCGAACTCCCGCAGCAGATCCGTCAGCGCCTCGTTTTTGGATTCCTCCCCGATGACCGCCAAAGTCATGGAGGTGGAGGAAACGTCCAGAATGGAGGCCCGGAACACGTTGGCCAGCTGGATCAGCTCGCTGCGGACGCTCCGTTCCTCCGCCCGGACCTTGCAGAGCACCATCTCCCGGCGGATGGAGTGCTCCTCCGCCAGCAGCCGGACGGAATGTACCGGCACCATTTTGGACAGCTGGTTGCACAAAAGCTCCGTCTGCTGGTCATCCGTCAGGACCTCCAGCGTCAGGCGGGACAGGCCGCGTTCCTCCGTGGGGCCGACGGCCAGAGACTCGATGTTGAACCCCTTACGGGAAAACAGCCGGGAGATCTGGGAGAGCACGCCGGGCTCGTCATCCACCAGGACGGAAAAGGTGCGTAATGTCATTTCCATGATGTTGTCCTCCTCTCCTCAGCTCAGCAGGAATTCCGTGATGTGATGGCCGCCGTTGACCATGGGGTGCACCATCTCGTCGGCGTTGATGGCGCAGTCGATGACGTAGCCCCGGCCCTGAGCGCTTTCCGCCAGCGCCTCCGTGATGGCCTCCTCCAGCTCGCTGGGCTGGGTGACCCGGCGGCCCTTCAGACCGAAGGCGTCCGCGAACTTCACGAAGTCCGGGCTGCGGTTTTCCAGCGACGTCTGGGAATACCGGTGGTCGTAGATCAGGCTCTGCCACTGCCGGACCATGCCCAGATTCCGGTTGTTGAAGATCACGGTGATGACCGGCAGCCCGTAATAGGCCTCGGTAGCCAGCTCGTTGCCGTTCATGCGGAAGCAGCCGTCGCCGGTGATGTGGATCACCGTTTTGTCCGGGTTCCCCTGTTTGGCGCCGATGGCGGCCCCCAGGCCGAAGCCCATGGTGCCGAAGCCGCCGGAGGTCAGGAGCTGGCCGGGATAGTCGAAATGCAGGTGCTGGATGGCCCACATCTGGTGCTGGCCCACATCCGTGGCCACGATGGAGTCCTGCGGGCATTTTCGGGCGATGGCGGAAAGCACCTGCTTCGGCGTCAGGACGCTCTCGCTTTCGCCGTACTCCGTTTCCCGGGGGAAGGAGAGCACGAAGTCCTTCCACTCCTTATGCTCGTACTGGGGCAGGCGCTCCAGCAGCAGGTTCAGGACCTGCTTGGCGTCGCCGATGATGTGATGGTCCGTCTGGACGTTCTTGTTGATCTCCGCCCGGTCGATGTCGATATGGACGATCTTGGCCTGATGCGCGAAGGTCTCCGGCTTCAACGCCACCCGGTCGGAGAATCGGCAGCCCACGGCGATCAGCAGATCGCAGTTGTCGCAGGCCATGTTGGAGGCCACGGAACCGTGCATCCCGATCATGCCGGTGGTCATCACATCCCGGCCGGAAACGCCGCCGCCACCCATCACGGTAATGGCCACCGGCGCGTCGATCCGGCGGACAAACTGCCGGAATTCCTCGTGGGCACGGCTGCGGACCACGCCGCCGCCGCAGATCAGCATGGGCTTTTTGGATTCCGCGATCATCTCCACCAGCTTTTCCACGTCGTCCAGATCCGCCTCCGGCATTTTCAGGCTGCTGGTGTAGGCCCGGCGGATCAGAGACGCCAGATGCCCGGAGGCAGCGTGCTGCTCCAGAGGCAGCGGCTCGTAGTCGCACTCGGCGCTGGTCACGTCCCGGGTGATATCGATGACCACCGGACCGGGGCGGCCGCTGCGGGCCAGGGCGAAGGCCTCCCGCACCGTGTCCGCCAGCTTTGTCACATCCCGCACCAGATAGGTGGATTTCGTAATGGGCATCGTAATGCCGGTAATGTCCACCTCCTGAAACGCGTCCCGGCCGATGAGGTTCTGGGGCACGTTGCAGGAGATAAAGACCACCGAGGAGGAGTCCATATACGCGGTGGCAATGCCGGTGGTCAGGTTCGTGGCGCCGGGGCCGGAGGTGGCGAAGCACACGCCCACCTTGCCGGTGCTGCGGGCGTAGCCGTCCGCCGCGTGAGCGGCCCCCTGCTCATGGGAAGTCAGAATATGGGTGATCTCCTTATAGTCATATAAAGCATCATACACGTTCAGGATCGTGCCGCCGGGATACCCGAAAATGGTATCCACCTTCTGTTCCCGCAGACATTCCATCAAGATCCGCGCGCCTGTGAGTTTCATGTCGATTACCTCCCCGTACAAGTAGCAAAAAAAGCGGCCCCGCTGACCAGCGGGACCGCTTTCGGCTCGTTTTTCTTACAAGCTCAACCGTTCTGTACCCCACGCCAGCCATATGGAATTGTGCCAATAATGGAAATAATGGCAACAAAAATGGACGCCATAATGGCGTCCATAATAATGGCGATCATAGAACAAGCGCTTGCGGCGCAAGAGGATACGGCGTCTGCCTTGGCAGCCGCTGCGACAGTATGATCGAACAACTTCATCATCCTGTCCACATCCCCTCTCGTAAGATGTGGTTACAGTACCACTCGCGAAGCGCTTTGTCAATCTGGTTTTGATAGATCGACCTATCTTTCGTAGCATTTCCAAAAATTTGCGGAATCCCGGAAAAGGGGAATTGTAAATTTTTGCCATAAAAAGCCGATCCCGGGTCTGTTCTGCAAAAGGGCCGCAGACTTATACAGCACCCAAAACGGCGCCCCCGCCGGAGATCCTTCTCCGACCGGGAGCGCCGTTCTGTTTTCGCTTTTCTGCTCCGGAAATCCATTCAGGAGATTTCGGCGGTTTTTCCGTACCAACATCTACCATGTAAGAGCAACTAAAATTACTCCATTAAGGGAAAATAAGGGAAACTTTTTATTGTCACGCAGATGCACACGCTGAAATCTCATCCGGATTTTGTTGCCACTGTCGTATCTCCGCCGCTGCACAGATTTATAACGTAGCGGTGGAAATCTTCGTTATTAATAAGATAGACTTTTGGGTCAGCTCGGCCAAAGAGCATGAGTATGCCATCATTTTTGGCTTCTATAATTTGGGAAGATGGTTGGCAAATGAGTTGTAGGGTGCCATCGTTTTTACTTTGAAAATTGATACTGCTTCCATCATGCAACCCAATTTCGATAGATGCCAAAGTAAGTGCATCACCAAATTCTTTTGTTTTTTTGGCGCCTGAAAGGCTTATTAATCTGGATTGTAGTTCATCGATTTGCGCCTGATTTGGCCACCGAACGGTTCTGTTATATGAATCGGTGGGATCTGTTGCGTATGTTGTAACCACATCTACTATTGGATTTGATTCGAAGTCAAAAGCAGGCGTTTTAGGGGCAGTCTGAAAACCTATCGCAAGAATAGCCACTACTGCAATCGCAATTACAACATAGATAGTTTTCTTTTTCATTTTAGCCTCCTCCGTTGAACTTATACAAAAGCGCAGCAGCTTTACAAGAAAACTGCCGTGCATTTTAGAGGGCAGATTCTTGTCCTCAATTATGATCTGAATAACTAATTGATTTATTATATTTCAAACTGGTGCAAAAGTAAAGCGAGTATAATTCAAAAAATCTTCAGGTAAGAGATAAAAGATAACACGAAATAACAGCATATAACACCATATAAGCACATATAACGCAATATGTGAAAACCATTCATAAATTGTTTAATTCTCTATATTTTGGCAAACTTTTTCTATTGAAATATACTGTATTTGTCCTCCAGTTCCGGGCCTCCATCCAGAATCAAAGTATCCGTGTACTAAAGTAACTGTGTAAAGAATGACAAGAACAAAGGCAGAAAAGAACAAAGCCGCTTGATACGGCGAAAACACTGACAGCCACAGGTGTGGTAAATGTGATGTAGGCGCAAATTGCCCAGAAGTAGCAGAACAAGCAGCACCCGGTCTACCGCTTGTTCAACACCCGCACCGACACCATCCACAAGCATCACTGGCGAGGAAAAATCTCCGACGAAACTAAGACGGGAGGCACTCTATCTGGCGGGGAACTACCTGGACAAGGAACTGATGAACAATGACTACGCGCTGACGGATATGCGCGAGACATGGAATTGGAACACATTTACGCGGAGGCAGAAAAGCGTTAGCGTTTCTCTACGCTGGACGCGGATACCCTCTGCGCCGCACTTTATTGACATAGCCCGACAACAGCGACACGCCGCCCACCAGCCGTTCGTCGATCTGTTCGGCCAGAAAATCGCCATGCATATCGTTCGAGTGTAGGATCGTCAGCTTTTTCAGATTCTTCATGCGCCTCTCCTTTCTTCCGCAGCCGATCGCTTCTCCCCTCGTTCGTTCCTCCCGATTCCGACACAGCCCTCAGGGGGCTGACCGCAGTTTGAACAGGGGGTGCGCCGGTTTCCGCACCGCACCCCCAGCGCCTATTCACTTGTGAGAGATGGACGGCAACCCCGCTTGACATCATCTTTGCGGCCCAAACGCCCCAATGGTATTACTTATTACAATATCATGATATCGGGTCTTGCCGCAAATTGCAAGAACAATTTGTGTTTCTGCCAGAAACATTTGTCCGTATATTAAGGATTCAACGACTCAAAACACGCACAGGGCGGTGAAGCAGGCGGCGTCCGGGCCGAGGGCCTCCATGAGATAGCTGCCGTCCTCATTCCGGAAGCCCACCAGACGCAGCGTTTCGCCAAGGGTGGCCTCGTGGTTGTAATTGATGTAGAATTCCCGGGGCGTCCGCTCCTGTAAGTCATGGGGCAGGTAGTCCCAGATAATGTCGCCGTAGTTGGCGCTGTAAAGGTGGCCGTTGCCGTCCAGATCGGACCAGACCACTTGCCGGGTCCCCAGCTCCTCCACCCCCTCGTGGGGCAGCAGGAGCTTTTTCGGGTCCGGGCAGTCGATGACCCGGTCGCAGGTCTGTATGGGCTTGGCGGTAAAGGCGGAGGGCCGCATGATCTTCCGGGTGGTGGGGTTCACTAAGATCCAGTCGCTTTTCACCGACACCCGCACCTCACCGGTCTGATCCTTCATCTCGTAGACCCGCTGCATATGCGCGCCCTTGACCCCGTTTTCATAGGTGGCGATGTCCAGCACATCCCCCGCCATGGGGATCCGGTGGATGCGCATGGCCAGCCGTGAGAGCAGGAACACCTCCCCCATTTCAAACAGCACGTCATGGGTCAGGCCCCGGGCGTTGTAGTCATACCCCGCGTAGGCCGCCGCCTTGTTCAAAAGGCCGGAGACCCTTGCCCGCTGATACCGGTCGCAGTCGGCAAAGCACAGCTCCTCCTGCCGGAAATAGCCGTTTTCATATAATTCCTGCCGGAAATCCTTCATGTGTACTCCTCTTTCCGTTGTTTTATGGACTTAATTTATCACAAACCGCGGTGTTTCACAATGCCCGAGTTGGACAACGCCCCGCCCTGCGGTGCAATGCCCGTATTGTGAATTTGCCGGAAACGGTGCAAGGAAGAACGCAGCAAGCAGGGCCGGACAGAAAATTTCTGTCCGGCCCTGCCCTTTTACTATTATTGTATTTGCCGACCGAGGGGCCAGCCTTGAATCGGTTTCCCCGTCAACGCATGGACCGGTATTCAGCCAACACGCTGTCCAGCAGGTCCGCGGCGCTCTGATAAATGGCGGCGTTCATCTGGTTGAAGGGACAAACGGCCCGGTCGCTGATCTCCAGTCCCCGGTGCACCAGCAGCTTTTTGAGGATCAGGGAGCAGTTGGTGTCCATATCGTAAATGGGCATCAGCTTCTGGATCAGGTGGTACAGGGCGAAGGTGCGATCAAAGTCCTTTTCGTTGGCAGCCTTCACCAAACTGCTCCAGATCTCCGGCACGATGATAGACAGCGCACCGATGCACCCGCCGCCCCCGTTGTTGGCGATGTTGCTGAGGAACTGGTCATCAAAGCCGGAGTACACGGTGAAGGGCTTCCCCTCTACCGCCCGGCACACCATATTGGTGTGGCCGGGGGTGGACACGGAATCCTTCAGCCCGATGATGTTGGAGTTCGCATCGATCAGACGGCGGATCGTCTCCGGAGCGATGGAATGTCCGGTGCGGGGCGGGAAGTTGTAAAGATACAGGTCCCCCTTCACGTCCTTAGCCAGACGGTCATAGTAGACGAACAGCTTTTCCTGATCCATCTCGAAATAGTAGGGGCTGATGACCATGGGCGTGTAGCCCAGCTCATACACCGCGTTGGACAGGGCCAGCGTATCGGCGTAGCGGATGCAGCCGGTACCGGCCAGCAGCTCCACCCGTCCGTTGACATACTCCGCATAGAAGCGGAAGAAGTCCAGACGCTCCTGCTCGTTCAGATCCGGGAACTCTCCGGCGGAGCCCAGCACAAGAATGCCGTCCAGCCCGCCCTCGATCAGGAAATCGATGACTTTTTTGTTGCCTGCGTAGTCGGGCTTTTCCTCTTCGTTGAAGATCGTGACAACAGGCGCGATGATCTTTGCCATAGAAATCCTCCCGGTCAGCCGGCCAGCCTCAGCACGCCGAACACCAGTGTGCTGACGGCCATCATAGCAAGGCCGTTGATGGCCTCGTAGCCCAGCAGCTTCAGCCGCTCGCTGATCTCCATGTTGACGCCGCCGGCGCTGACATGGAAGAAGGAGCCGTGAGGCAGACCGTCAAAGACGAAGCAGCTCGCGTGGGTCATGGCGGCAGCCGCCAGAGGTGTTACACCGCTGGCCACCACGGTGGGCCCAAAGATCTGGCTGGCAAGGGTCGTACCGGCTGTGGCGGAGGCGGTGGCCGCGCCCATCAGCATACCGGAGATGGGGGCCAGCATGAAGCCGGGCAGGCCCAGAGTCTCAATGAAGGAAATGATCACGTCCTTCAATCCGGAGTTGGAGATGATGCCGGACAGAGCGCCGGTGCCGACCAGCAGCATGGCGACGCCGCTCATCTTGGCGAGGCCGGCATTGAAGTAGTGGCCCATGTCCCGGGTCTTGCCCATGGCGATAGCGCCCACGATGCCGCCTACCGGCAGGGCGATCAGGGGATCGATGGTGATCCCGGCAATGGGACGCAGCAGCAAGATGGCGATGGTAACAACGGGACCGCTGAGCGCCGCCCACAGGGGAGGCAGATCCTTATGCTGCGCGGCTTCGCCGCCGATGTCAGCCTCGGTGATCTCCGTGCCCCGCATAGACAGGCGCTTTGCCAGCAGAGAGGTCACGATCAGCGCGGTGACGGCGGGGATGACGCCCACGGCGATGATGGAGGTCAGGGGCAGATTAAAGGCCTCGGCAGCCGCGATAGCGTTGGGGTTGGGGCTCATGACGTTGCCCGCGCGGACGGCGCCCAGCTGCGCCATCAGCACGCCCATCTTGTGATAACCCGCCCGGCGAGCCATTTGCAGAGCAATGGGAGCCACGGTGATGCAGGCCACGTCGCCGAACACGCCCACGGTAGTCAGCAGCCATGTGGCCAGCGTGATGGCGATCAGGCTCCGCTTGGCACCCATCTTATTGATGATGGACTCGGCAATGCGCTCAGCCGCGCCGCTTTCAATAAGCGCACCGGCCAGAATACCCGCCGTAACGATGCGGATGATTGCGGAGACGATACCCTGCGTGCCGGAGATGATAAAGCTAACGGTGCCGGTAAGTCCGGCGCCGCCTACCAGACCGCCGATTACGGCGCCGAAGATCATGGCATAGGTGGGCTGTACTTTTTTCAGAATCAGCACAATGGCAACGGCAAGGGCCGCCAATGCGCCCAGAACGGAAACGGTAACTCCATCCATAGTCGGTTCCTCCTAATTCAAATTACAGATGGTCGAACTTCATGACGCCGCCCTCGGAACCGGAGGCAGCCAGCTTGCAGTACAGGCCCAGCCAGCCCTTCTTGAACTTGGGCTCGGGACGCTTCCACTGCTTCAGACGGGCCTCGATCTCCTCCTGAGGCACCAGCAGCTCCAGTTTCTTGCTGTCCACGTCGATCTCCACCAGATCGCCGTCATGGACGATGGCGATGGGGCCACCCTCAGCGGCTTCGGGAGAAATATGGCCCACAAAGCAGCCATTGTTGGTGCCGGAGAACCGGCCGTCGGTGATCAGGGCGGTGGTCTTGGACAGGCCGCGGCCGTAGAGGTACTTCATGGCCTTGTACATCTCGCGCATACCGGGGCCGCCCTTGGGGCCCTCGTAGCGGATGACCACCACATGACCGTCATGGACCTTACCGGCCAGAATGGCCTCCTCGGCGGCCTCCTCAGAGTCGAAGCAGATGGCCTCGCCCTTGAAATGATGCAGGCTCTTGTCGAACGCGCCGGGCTTGGTGATGCCGGTGTCGGGAGCCAGATTGCCCCGCAGCACCGCCACGCCGCCGGTATAGCCGAAGGGATCGTCCAGCGTGTGGTTGACAAGGCCCGTAGCGGGATAGAGGTACTTGTGGTCACGGATATTCTCTGCCAGCGTGTGGGCGGTGACGGTCATAACGTCCGTCTCCAGCATGGACTGGAGGTTTTCCATCAGGCGGGGCACGCCGCCGTCCTTATAGAAATCCACGATGCTGTACTTGCAGGCGGGGTTCATCTTGGCAAGCTGGGGCGTGGTGTCGGAGAGGGTGTCAAACTCGTTCAGCACCTTGATGCCCAGCTCCGCCTCATAAGCGATGGCAGTGAGGTGCATGACGGCGTTGGTGGAGCCGCTCATGGCGAGGCAGGCCTTGATGGCATTTCGGATAGAACTGTCGGTGATGATCTGGCGGGAGGTGATGTTCTTCTCCACCAGCTCCATGATCTTCACGCCGGTCTCCTCCGCCTTCATCATCCGAATGGAAGAGGTGGCGGGAGCGGTGCCGCCGTCCGGCAGAGTCATGCCCAGAGCCTCGGCCAGAGCGCACATGGTGTTGGCGGTACCCAGATAGGAGCAGGAGCCGCAGCCGGGGCAGGCGGTGTTCTCCAGAGAGACGTACTCCTCCTCGGTGATCTTACCGGCGGAGAGCATACCGTAAGCCTCGGTGCTGGAGGTCTGGTCAGCCTGACGTCCGTCGAACTCCACGCCGCCCTCCATGGGGCCGCCGGGCAGGAAGATGCAGGGAATATCCAGACGGGCAGCAGCCATCAGCATACCGGGAACGATCTTATCGCAGCTTCCCAACAGCACCAGACCGTCAAACAGGTTGATCTGGGCCATGGATTCGATGGAGTTGGCGATCAGCTCACGGGAGGGCATGATGAAATGCATACCGTCATGTCCCTGGCCCATGCCGTCACAGCCGCCGATCACGCCGAACTCAATGGGGGTACCGCCGGCCCGGTAGATGCCGTCCTTCACCCGCTGGGCGACCTGACGCAGGTTGTAGTGACCGGGAACGCATTCGCTCCATGCGTTGGCAATGCCGATGATGGGGCGCTTCAGGTCCTCGGTGGTAAAGCCCATGGACTTGTAGGTGGCGCGGTAGTACTGGTTGCTCAGGCCCTTCAAAATATGTTCACTGCGGTACATAAGGCAGTTCCTCCTGTATTCCGTATATCAGAATTTTGTAGTTGCGCAATGCGGGAGCGCCGGCAGCTCCCTTTTTTGCTATCTGCCTGCATTATAAAATCTCGAAAGAGGTATTACAAGTCGTCAAAAACGCTTTCTACTTTTTTGTAGAAATTTTTCAAAAATTTGCACAATTCGGTGAAAGGCCGTAAAGACGCAATGGATTTCCGTTAAAAAGTCGGTTTTTTTCGTGAAAGGTCAAAGAAAAGTCATCCGATGACTTTGGCAAAAAAAGAAAGCTGTCTCAGAATCGCACACCCCAAAACAGCTTTCCCAAATATTATTTTGTTTTCTCTGACCGCTCCTTCGCGTGCTTGATCACGATCCGGTTCATCTCCAAATGCAGGGCCACGGCCGCCCGGGCCGCCTGGGGGTCCTGATCCAGAACGCCGTTGAGGATCTCCTGGTGGGTATCGACCGTCGCGGTCAGCAACTCCTTGCGGGTGATATTGGCGATGGAGACCACCGCTGCGTCGATAATCGGCATCAGCGGCTCTACCACCATGTTGTGCGAGCATTTCGCAAGATACCAGTGAAACCGCATATCCTCGATCAGGTAATCCTCCCCCGCCTGAATCCTTCTCCGCACAGCATCGCAGTACTCCGTCAGCCGTTGGGCCTCCTCCTCTGTGCGGTTCCGGGCAGCCAGCTCCGCGATCGCCGGCTCCAGCATCAGCCGCACGTCCGTCAGGTCCAGCGCCAGCTGGATCCGGTCCTCAATGGCATCCAAGCCCAGCGGATCGGCTTTCAGCGGCATCAGCGATGCCACATAGGTACCGGAGCCGTGCTTGACCCGCAAAACTCCACGGGATACCAGCAGCTTCACCGCTTCCCGGATCGTTCCCCGGCTGACGCCGAACCGGTCCGCCAGCTCATATTCATTGGGCAGCTTTGCGCCCACCGCCAGACGTTCATCCAGAATATACTGGAAAAGATGGTCCTCAATGCGCTCTGTCAGCGCTTGATTTTTAATATTGGTCAGTCCTGCCATAATTCGCTCCTTTTAGAGAAAGGGTCCACTCGTGCGTTCTGTTTCCCTTGTATTTTACCATACTCATATAGGGAAAACAAAGAAAAATTCAACGGTCAGTTCACCGTTTTTGCATCTAGAATATGGTGATCTATCCGCAGGTGCAAGCAGCGATGCGCAAGGCATCCACCGCCGCCGGTGGTGCGGTGTTTCCCACGGCTCACGCCTGTGCGCAACAGCGTCTGCACGAAAAAACGGCCGACAGTTTGACTGCCGGCCGGGAAGCTCTATATGTTTACCGACCTCTTAACGGGCAGCGATTCACTTACGCCTCTGCCGGGCAGTCCGCCAGAGCAGCCTCATCGGCGATGACGATGACATCCCGGTGGAGCTGCAGGATCGACGCCGGGACCTGAGGCGTCACGGGGCCAAAGAAGCTGTTCCGGATAGCCTCCGCCTTGGCCGCGCCGCTGGCGATCAGCAAGACCCGCTTGGCCTGCATAATGGCCTGCATACCCATGGAGTACGCCTTCCGGGGCACCTGTGCCTCGTCCTCAAAGAAGCGGGTGTTTGCGGCGATGGTGCTCTCCGTCAGGATCACCTGATGGGTACCGCAGGCAAAGCAGCTATCCGGCTCGTTGAAGCCGATGTGAGCGTTGCGGCCGATGCCCAGCAGCTGAAGATCGATGCCGTTATGCTCCTCAATGATCCGGTCATACCGGGCGCACTCCAAGACGCTGTCGGTCTGGGTGCCGTCCGGCAGGAAGCTTCTGTCCGCCGGGATATTGATATGGTTAAACAGATTCTCTCGCATGAAGCGGCGGTAGCTCTGGGGATGCTCCCCAGACAGGCCGCAGTATTCGTCCAGATTGATGGAAACCGCTTTCCCGAAATCCAACTCGCCCTTCTGATACCACTCAACCAAATGGCGGTAGGTGCCGATGGGGGTGGAGCCGGTGGCAAGGCCCAGCACGCTCTTGGGGTTCAGGGACACCTGCGCGGCGATGATGTTCGCAGCCTTCAGGCTCATGTCATCATAATTTTTCGCACGAATCAGTCTCATAGGACCTCCTTCACAAACTTCCGATTTTCCGGTTGTATTTCTCTCACGGACAATTATAGGGGCCGCGCCCGTTCCTGTCAATACGGCGTTCATCTGCCGATACGGCCATTTCTGCGGCGCTTCCCCCTCTTTCCCCGGCTATTGACAAGCTCCGACCTTTCTGCAATACTCATCTTTAGCTGGCGGAGCTTCGGCATCCGCCGGATCGAATGGGAGGAAACATGTTGAAACAAACTGGGTATTCCCGGGAAGCGCCTCTGCTTCCCGCTATTCTTCGCTTTTCCATTCCGCTGATGCTGACGGGGATCTTGCAGCTGGCGTACAACACGGCGGATTCCATCATCGTGGGCCGCTATGCGGGCCACGCTTCTCTGGCGGCCGTCGGTTCCACTACCTCTATCATTTTCCTCATCATCACGCTGTTCAACGGCGTCTCCATCGGCGCGAACTACATGGCCGCCCGGGACTTCGGCGCCCAGGATGACAGGGGTCTGTTCCGGACGGTACACTGTGCCGCCTTGCTGAGCGTTATTCTCGGACTGCTGGCCTGCGTGTGCGGGCTTCTGCTCTCCACCCCCCTGCTGCGCTGGGCGGACGCCCCGGAGGACGTTCTGCCTTTGTCGGTGCTGTATCTGCGGATCTACTTCTTAGGCGTCCCCGCTCTGGTGGTCTACAACTTCGGCAGTGCCCTGCTGCGGGCGGTGGGCGACACCTTTTATCCCCTGCTGTTCATGATCGTCTCCGGCGCGCTGAACGTCGCGCTGAATCTGCTGTTAGTGGTGGTCATCCCTCTGGACGTGGCCGGCGTGGCCATTGCCACCTCCGTCTCTCAGCTCCTCTCCGCGGTGCTGGTGACGGTCCGCCTGTGTACCTTCCGGGGGCCGTTCCGTCTGGATCTGCGGAAGATTCGGCTGTATCCGGACCGGACGGGCCAGATGCTGCAGTTGGGCTTCTCCGCTGGGCTGCAGGGCGTTCTCTTCTCCGCTTCAAACGTGATGATCCAATCCGCCATCAACTCCTTCGGCTCCGTGGTCATGGCGGGCAGCTCCGCCGCCTCTGGCATTGAGAACTTCATCCACACCGCGCTGAACACCTTCTATCAGTCCGCCATCACCTTCACCGGCCAGAGCATCGGGGCCTCCGATCCCCGCCGGGCCGTGCGGGTCTTTCGGATCAATCTGGCCCTGACAACAGGGCTGGGCATTGTGCTGTGCACACTGGCCCAGATCTTTCAGGCGCCCCTGCTGGGGCTGTACGTCCAGTCCACCGATCCGGCCTATGACGCGGTCATCGCCGCCGGTGTGGTCCGGGTTCTGGCCCTCAGCCGGTTCCAGTGGGTCGGCGGCCTGATGGAAACGGCCTGCGGCACCCTCCGGGGACTGGGCCACTCCATGAATCCTACCGTCACCACCCTCATCGGCGCGTGTCTGCTGCGGGTGGTCTGGCGGTACACCGTGTTTGAAGCGGTGGGCACCGTGGAGAGCATGTACTGGTCCTATCCGGTCAGCTGGCTCCTGACCTTCCTGATCCATTTGATCTATCTGGAGCGTGACCGCCGCAGGCTGATGGCGGAGAACACGGCCGCCCAATAAGCAGCGGCTCCCATTCCGGATTTTTATATTTCTCATAAGAGGAATTGCGTTTTGGCAAAACTGCTTTTTGTGTGTCACGGCATTATTTGCAGAAATCTCTAAAATCCCCTGTAATATCAAGGTTTTTCAGGCTTGAAGGTAGTGCTACTACACCACTACTACACCAGTGAGTCTCGATGTGACAAAAATTTTGAGATCGAGGTCAAGTTTATAGATAATATCTTACCGGACTTCATTTTCGATGGAGTCCGGATTTCTATATCCAGAAGCAGCATTTCCTGTGTCGGCAAAAAATACAACAATTTCGCTTTGAATGCTATTGATATTTTTGCCGATGGCATGGTATACTATGTAATAGATCAACGTAGTTTTTTGGATAGATTTTATGGCGGAGGATCATAGATGCGATATCTTTCAGTTGCTGAAATAGCGAAAAAGTGGGATGTGTCCGAGCGCAGTGTTAGAAATTACTGCGCCCAGGGGCGTGTGAACAGTGCGTTTCTTATCGGCAAGACATGGAACATTCCGGAAAACGCAGAAAAGCCGGAGCGTACCAACAAAAGAAAAGATAAACCGACTACTCTGTTGGATATTCTGAAAGAACAGAAGGCAAGTAAATGTTCCGGTGGGATCTACCATAAAACACAGATCGAATTGACATACAATTCCAACCATATGGAAGGAAGCCGCCTGACACACGATCAAACCCGATATATCTTTGAAACCAACACCATCGGCGTAGAAAAAGAAGTGCTGAATGTGGATGACGTGATCGAAACAGCAAATCACTTCCGCTGCATTGACATGATTATTGATCATGCAAAAGCAGTTCTGACGGAGAAGTTCATCAAAGAACTTCACTTGGTTTTGAAAAACGGCACCAGCGATTCCAGAAAAGATTGGTTTGCTGTTGGCGAGTATAAGAAACTCCCGAATGAAGTCGGCGGCAGAGATACAGCCCTTCCGGAAGAAGTTGCCGATAAAATGAAGGCCTTGCTGACGGAATACAACGCCAAGGAAAAAAAGACCTTTGAGGATATTCTGGACTTCCATGTGACGTTTGAGCGGATTCATCCGTTCCAGGACGGCAACGGTCGTGTGGGCAGATTGATTATGTTTAAGGAGTGCCTGAAATACAATATCGTTCCGTTCATCATTGAGGACGATCTGAAGATGTTCTATTACCGTGGACTAAAGGAATGGGGCAATGAAAAGGGCTATCTGACAGATACCTGCCTGACCGCACAGGATAAGTATAAAGCGTATTTGGATTATTTTAGGATTGCATATTAAGCAAGAAGCGAGGTGCAGCTATGTCAGCAGAAAAGAACTGGCAATTTGAACTTGAAGAATCATAAAAGATAAAAATCTCATGCAATAAATCGTCCTTTCCGTGCATTACACGGATGACAGGAGATGGAAGCCTATGCTCAGTATGCTGATGACAACCGAATATGCTCCGGCAGAGGATCGGCACGAGCTGCAGCAGTTGCTGATCCACATTGCCGGCGGTGAGCGTGAAGCGCTGGCGGAGCTGTATCAGCGCACGAGATCGGCGGTGTACGGCTTAGCGCTGTCCTACCTCAAAAACGCGCAGGACGCACAGGACCTCACACAGGACGTCTACGTGCAGGTGTGGGACCGCGCGGAGCAGTACCGACTCACCGGATCACCCATGGGCTGGCTGCTGGCCGTATGCCGAAACCTGTGCCTGATGCGCCTGCGGCGGGAGGAACGCCGTGCCGCCCTCAGCGAGGAGGAATGGGACGCCATTCCCGCGCGGGAGTGCGGTTTGGACGCCGATGAGCGCGCACTGCTGCAAGACGCATTGGCAAGCCTCGCTGACGAGGAGCGGCGCATCGTGCTGCTCCACGCCGTTACGGGTCTGAAGCACAGGGAGATCGCGGCGCTTCTTGAGCTGCCGCTCCCCACCGTCCTGTCGAAATATCACAGAGCATTGAAAAAGATGCGCAGCTTTCTGGAAGGAGATGACGCCCGATGACCAATGAAAAAATGGAGCAGAGGCTGGCTGCGGCGCTTAAAAAGACCGCGCCGGATGATGTGAACGGCGTTCTCTCCCGCTGTGAAGAGCGGAAAGGAACGGTAATTCCCATGACGACAAAGAAAACGGCAAATAGAAAATGGACATCGCTCATTGCCGCCTGCCTTGCTGTAATGCTGCTTGGCGGCGGAGGCGTGTTCTACCAGCGAGCGAACGCGGTGGCGTCCGTGGTGTCGCTGGATGTGAACCCCAGCATTGAGCTGAAGGTGAACCGGAACGAGAAGGTGCTTTCCTGTACGCCGCTCAACGAGGATGCAAAAGCCATCCTTGCGGATATGAGCAATGGGGCTGACCTCAAGGGGGCGAAGCTGGATGTGGCGGTAAATGCCATCGTGGGAAGTCTCGTGCGCAACGGCTATCTCGACAGCATTTCCTCCGCCATCATGATCTCGGTGGAGGACAAGGATACCGCCCGTGCGGAAAAGCTCCAGCGTGAGCTGACCAGTACCGTGGACGGCGTGCTGCAGACGAGCGAAGCAAAGGCCGCCGTCCTGACGCAGACGCTCACGCAGGACGCGGGGCGGGAACAGCAGGCCCGGGAAAACAACATTTCCACCGGAAAAGCGGCGCTGGTGAACCACGTGCTCGCACTCAACTCCGCACTCAAGTTTGACGCGCTGGCAAAGCTCTCAGTCGAGGAACTAAAGGATCTCGCGGAAGCGGGTGCGCCTGCCATGCCCATCGGCAAAGCTGCCGCCGCCTATGCCGCGGAGCAGTATGCCGGAACAACGGCGCTGGACTCCGTCACAGCGGAGGTCGATTCCGAACTGGACGAATCTCCCGCCCACTACGAGGTGGAGCTGCACACGGCGTGGGGCGAGTTCGAGTATCTGGTAGATGCTTACACGGGAAAGGTGATCAGCGGGCAAAAGGACCTGCCGTCCACCGTTTCCGCTCAGAATGACACGGTAAAGCCCTCCCAGCCCGTCAGCCCGCCTGCCCAGTCCTCCCAGCCTGCCCAGCCGTCCGGCAGCGCGGACATCGATCACGCCAAGGCAAAATCTATTGCCCTGAATCACGCAGGTGTGAGTGAAAATGAAGCGTATGACATGGATATCGAACTGGACGATGAAGATGGAATACTCGTCTACGAGGTCGAGTTCAAATCCGGCAATATGGAATATGACTACGAGATCAACGCCGCCACTGGCGCGATCCTCAAGCATGAGTCGGAGTTGGATGACTGACGCGCAAAGCACTCCAGTAAAGCATATTTGGATTACTTTCGGATCGTGTATTAGGCAAGCCGATTTTTAAAACATCAACCGCTTACCCGCGGCATACACAGCAGGTGCCGAAGCCGCAAACCCACATCAGAGAATCCGTTTTACAGGTTAAAAGGGACTCCCTTGACCGCTTTTGCAGTCAAGGGAGTCCACTTTACATATATTGTGATTACTTCTCCGCGTACAGCCGCCACAGGAACGTCACGATCTGCGCTCTCGTGCAGCCGCTGCCGGGGCTGAAGGTGGAGCTTGTTGTGCCGTTGGTGATGCCGTTGTCCGTGGCCCACTTCACCGCTTCGGCGTAGTAGGCGTCGGCGGCCACGTCGCTGAAGGCAGGCGCACCGTCGGCGGATGCCTTGGACGCCCGGAACAGGAAGGTCATGCCCTGAGCCCGGGTGCAGGTCGCGTCGGGGGCGAACCGGCCGTCAGCCGTGCCGGTGGTGATACCCTGACTCAGCGCCCAGCGAACGGCCTCCGCATAATAAGCGTCACTGGGAACGTCCGTTAGATCCATGGCGTAGTTCACCACTGGAGCCCCCGCCGCCCGCCACAGGAAGGTGACGATCTGGGCCCGGGTGCAGGGCTGATTGGGACCAAACAGGCCGTCGCCGATGCCGCCGGTGATCTCCTTCTTCTGCGCCCATTTCACAGCTTCGTAGTAATACGCATCGGTGGGAACATCCCGGAAGGGGCTGATCTTCGCTTCCTCCGTGAATGCAGCCTTGACCTCCACCCTTCCGGCGGGCATGATAAAGGTAAATCTGCCATCGCCCTTGTCGGTCAGTTCAAGCTCCTTGCCGTTTTTGTCAAGCACCTTGAGGCTGTCCAGCTCATAGCCCTCGTCCGGTTCCGCCGTGACGGTCACGCGGTCGCCCTGGCTGGCGTTCTTCGGGCTGACGCTCACGCTGCCGTTTTCCGTCTTATCCGGAATTCCGACGGCATAGCGGGGATCAGAGTCATCCCGGCCGGACGAGGGCGAACCTCCGTCCCTCGACCAGTTTGCCGTAACGGTCACGCTGCCGTCCGGCATGGTGAAGATCGTTTCTTCGGCGTTGGGATCATCAAAGACAACATTGCTGCCGGACGTCCAGCCGTTGAAGGTGTAACCGCTGCGGCTGCCTGCGCGGACGGTGACAACGCTTCCCGCCGCATAGCTTCCCGCACCGGAGACATCCGCATAGCTGCCGTTCACAGTGACGGCGTACCGGGTCTGCCGGGTGATCATCGCCATCTGCTGCGTGGATTCATTGCCCACGCTGTCCTTCGCGCTGAGGAAAAGGACGCCGGTATTATCCGCTCCACGCAGCACACCGGAAACGGTAAAGCGGCCGTCGCTGCCGGCGGTGACAGACTGGGCGGCAGACTGACTGGTTTTTCCATAAATGATCTCGCTGCCGGCATCCGCCGTGCCGGTGACGGCGTACTCGCCGGTGTCCCGATCAGCGAAGAACACCGGGTCGGAGAGGGTCAGCACGGGGGGCGTTTCGTCGCGGCTCACCAGCAGGAACACGCTGGTCACGTCCTTGTTCTGCTTGCCTTCCACCCGGAGCATCAGACTGTCGGTGAAATCGGGGATGTCATAGCTGTTGGAAGACGTCAGCGTGGTGGGGGAATCTTCATCATCCATCCGCGTAATGGTGATACTGTCGGCGTCGCAATTCACGGTGAGCGTGCCGGGATTTTCACCCACATAGGCGTGGAAGACACCGTTATCTTTGTCGCACTCCTTGTCGCCCACTTTAAAAGAGATCTTCAATTCCTTGTACTCTGGCAGGAACACTCCATCGTCGGCAGACTGCGTTTCTTTGCTGTAATACTTCGCGGTAAGCGCCTTTTGAGTGCCGGTTCCCCCGCTCCCCGCAGTACTGCCCTCTGTACCCTCCGCGGCGCTTGTCTCCTCGCCTTCCATGGAGCCGGTCTCCGTGCTCTCTGTAGAGCCCGCCCCTGTACTCTCCGTGAAGTACGGCACCTCTCTATAGGCGCTCACGCCGATTCTGTAGTCCTTGTCCGCCTCGAGATTTTCGGCGGGAACGGACACAGCAGAGTTCTCTCCGCTGGCCTTAACGGCGTTTCCGCCCACGGTCAGCGCCATGTTGATGGAGTTATCCAACTGCCCATCTTTGGATTTTTTGAGGTCATAGCCAAAGCCGGTGTCCTTCCACTCGTTGCCGTCTTTCTGATAGACCGTCACGCGGTAGCCGTCGGCGTCGTCCACCTTATCCCATGCAGCCTTCATCACCTCGTTGCCGACAAAGGTCAGCGTAACGTTTGCCGGAGCAGCAGGCTGATTGCTGTTCGTGTAGTCCACCGTGGTGTCAGACTGCCAGCTGTCGATGGCGGCAAGGGCGTTCACAGTTTTGCTCGCTCCGTTCTCGGTGACCTCAACGCTCTTTTCCGTCATCAGGAACGAAGTGACGTAGTACTCGCCGCTGGGCGCGTGCGTACCTCTGTCGGGAATATCGACGGAAATTTTGTCGGGGTTCACATCGATCTGCTCATCGATCAGGTAGTCCGCACCGCCTTCTTTCTCGGCAAAATAGGTGCGCAGCACATACTTTGTACCCTTTTCGGCGTATTTGACCTCGCCGGACACCTGATTGCCGCTCAAACTCAACTCCAGCTTTTCAAACGGTGTAACGGTGGCTTTCTGGGATTTTTGAATATCAAGTGCGCCCGTATTGACCACATAAGTCCCGCCATCCTTCAGCCGCAGGAGTGCTACGCGGTATTCCTTCCCGTCCTCATTGTTCGTGATAAGGTCGGTGCCTGCGTTGATCTCCGCGGTGGGATCGATCTCACCGTCCTTGCCTACCCAGTTGATGTCGATGCGGTCGGACTCATCTTTTTTCGTAACAGACAGGGTGTTCTGAATTTCCTCCTCGGTGACCGTGTTCTCAAACGCCAGCAGGATATACGGCGTTTCCTCCCCAACGGCTTTTACCGTGATCTCCTGAGAGTTTCCGCCGCCGCGGGGCTCCGCATCAAGCGGGTCCGCAGCCAGCATGACGGCAAACTCCTCCCCGTCCTCCAGAGAGATGGCCTGCACCACCGGCTCAACGCCCTTACTGCTCCAGTCCCATTCCGGGAGTTTTGTGATAAACGTCCCCTCGATGCCCCAGCCCTCCTTGTAGCGGAAGTTGGTTTGGAGGACCTTCGGAACGAGCACCCACACGCGCACGCCGAACAAGCAATTCTGCGTCTGAGCCATCGCGCCGAGGTAGGCATCGATATTATTAAGCGCCTGCTTCATACCCTCGCTGACGCTGACGTTTCTGATCGGGATTTCCGTCTGGCCGCCGACGATGAGCTGGATCCCCGCACTGCCGAATTTTGTTCCGGCAAAGGGGAAGCCCTTCGGGATCTGTACTCTGCCGTTTACCGTGCCGTTGGCGCCGATGCCGAGATACAGATGCTTCCTGCCGGATTTCATACCCGTACCGCCGAAAGCACCCAATTCAAGGGAGGACTCCAAAGCGAACACGTCGAGGTTTTTGCTCGGCAGATTGATCGTCAGTTCCTCCGAGCCGACGAGATAGACGCCCTGGTAGGGTGTGCCTTTATAGTTCCGCTCCTGTCCGGTAAGTTTGAGGGCATAGCCGAAGCTGTCAACAAACTGTCCGTACTTGCCAAATCCCACAATGCCCACGTCGCTTGCCTTGAGGGAGATCTCGCTGGGGCCGAGCACCACGTCGGCCCGGCCCTCGACAAGCTGCAGATAGGCACCCGACACCGCGCCCCGCAGCTTGATGGGCGGAATGGCGAAATAGTTGCCGTTTACCGTAGCGGCCAGATCCTTGAAGCCCGCGCCGCCGCCGGTGAGCCGGCCCACAGGCACCGGCGGGATCAGGAGGATGCCCGGCTCACTTTTGACAAAGAACCACAGTTCATCGGGGATCAGCGAGCCGTCATTGGCCCGCTCCAGCGCCAGCTTCGCCTCGGTCTCAAAAAGGTCAAAGACGTTCAGCTCCAGTTCAAAGGCGTAGCGTTCCTCACCTGCGAAGGTGTTGACCTCGCCCTTGATCTCGGCAAGCTCCAGCGACAGCATTTTTTCGGTGCTGAATTCGCCCGCGGCCTTTACGCCGTTGACCTTGAATTCATTCCCCTTTAAGCCGTAGCCCAGCTTTTCCATCGTAAACTTTGCACCGTCGAAGATGGTCTGAAAGCCGATCAAGCCGCTGAACACAAGGTTTCCCGCCGCGTCGGCGATGGCCTTTTCCAGCTTCACCGTGGCGTAGGGGATGTCTACATAGACGATGGCGGCGTTTTTGGCCGGGTCAATGTCAAATGCAAAGCCCTTTTTTGTGAGGGAGATCCCCAGCGCACCATCCGCGCCGCTTGTCGGCTGATAGAATTTGAAGGTGGGCGCGCTCAGGCTCACGCCGCTTTGCTCCACGGTTCCGTTCTTGTGGATAATGAGCTTGCCGCCGCTGCCCCACGTTGCCGTGACGGAGGGCGACAGCAGCGCCGCCCCGCCTGTAAAGGTAAAGGCTTCTCCGTTTTTGCTCTCATAATCGCCGTTGATGAGGGCGACGGGGTCTCCGTACCGCTTTTTCAGCGCCGAGAGTGCCGCGTCATCCGCCACGTGTTCCACCGTCACGCCGCTGCCGCTGGAGAAAACGGCCAGCCGCTTGGCGTAGATGGCGGGATCGACCTTGTCCGGTTCACTGGGGATGGGCTGCGTCAGCTTCGTCAGGCTGCGGAAGCCCCAAAGGAAACGCAGGGAATTTGCGTTGCCATTTTCATTACCGAAATAAAAACCGACATCATTCCCGCACTCCACCCGGGTGTCGCCGGGGCGGCTGGCCGACGTTACGCTGACCCATTTCGGCAGATAGGCCTTGATGGTGCCGTTTTTATAGTATTGCGACAGTCCCACAAAGGGATTGGCCCAGTTGTAGCCGTCCGTATAGACCTCGGTGATGTAATTGGAGCACCAATCGCCCCCCGGCGGATAGTCCTGCGCCGTATACAGATTTTCCACCTTGCTGGTGAGCACGGAGTTTTCGGTGGAAAGCACTTTATCCGTTGTATGATCGTAGACGGTGCGGCTCAGCTTGAGGGCGGGGCTGTCAGCGGCGTTTCTGTGACCCATGGCGGCAAAGCCGCTGAGGGTATAGCCCCATCGCATCTCAAACTCAATGCCCAGAGCGCCATAAGTATCCACGCTGGTGATCTTGATATTGTCAACGCTCGTCAGAACGCCCCATGCGCCTTCCGAAGACAGCTTTACGATCTCATAGTAGACCGTGGTCGTTCCTGTGACGGTTTTCCCGGACACCGTGGCCGTCAGGTCGTACTCCACCTTGATGGCCTTTGCAGCGCCGTTAGGCGTTTTGTCCACAGGGACGATGTGTTTCAGGCGGAGTTCGGCGGGATGCACGATATCCCGCTTGTTATATCCGGAGCCCTTAAATGTAACAAAATTACAATACGGCATCTGCCTGTCTGTGGGGTCGGCGCTGTCCGCCGCCGGGGCCGTGGAGAGCGTGCCGTCCTTCCGCACGATCACGCGGAGATAGTCGTTTCGCAGCTCCAGCGACCCGCTGGACAGCGTTTTGTTGTCACGGTATCGCTGTTGACCGGCCGAATATCTCCCAAATAGGCCGCGGCCTCCACGGGCAGCAGACCCAGCAGCAGGCCCAGCGTCAATAACAGGGTGATCGTTTTTTTCATGATGCGTTTCCCTCCTTGTCTGTCTCATTGTTCTTTTCTCGTTTCTCTCGCTCATGCAGGCGCATACAGACCACCGTCAGGACAGCGGCGGCCGTAAAGGACGCCACACCCACCAGCACATAGCCGCCTGCGCTGTCCGCCAGCAGCGTCGCGCCGTAGGCCCCCTGGACGGCGGCGCCGGGTGCCCCGCCGATGAAATGAGCCAGCGCGCCGGTCAGACCCAGAGCCAGCGCGGTACACAGGGTTTCCAGCCGCCGCAGCGCCGTCCGCTCCCGCTTTTGGATCAGCCGCAGGGCCGTCTGCTTCACACGCCGGACGCGCTCCGTGGTGTCATACATGCCCCTTCCTCCTTCCCCGAAAAAGTCCTTACACTCTGATAGGGACAAAAATGGAGAAAACTATGCACCAAAAATTGAAAAAATTTCAAAAAAGATCAGACCGTCCTGTTGGACGGTCTGCTGAGACTGTATTTACGCCTCGGCTTTCCGCGCCAGCAGCCGGAAGCACAGCGCCGTGGGCAGCGGGACAAAGTAGGCGATGAGCTGAGGCGTCCCCCCGGCGCTGACCAGAAGATTGTAGATGGCGTGGTAAATGATGGCCACGCACAAAAGCGCAAACAGGCAGGCCGCCCGCAGGGGGCGGCTGTCCCACACGGGGCGCAGGACGCCGCCGTACACATTCCCGCAGACCACGTGCATCGCGCCGGTGCCGAAGCCCCGGATCAGCAGAAAGAGGATCTGATCCGCGCCGTTCTGCGTGAGGTAGCAGACGTTCTCAAAGGTGGCAAAGCTGGCGGCTACGATGACGGCGGCCAGCCGGAAGCGGGCAAACGTCGGCTCAAACACAGCCAGAAAGAACAGCAGCGGCAGCAGCTTCATGATCTCCTCCACCACCGGGGCGATCTGGGTGGCGGCATTGACGGCGTCCGCCTGATAAAGCCGGGCGAAGAAGGTGTTGAGGTAGGCAGAGAGCAGACAGGCCCCCATCCCCGCAAGGCAGAACACCAGCGCGGCGCGCTGTCCCCGCTTTAAGGACAGCAGCGCCACCACCAGCGGGGCCGCCATGCAGACGAATACATTTTCGATATAGGTCACGCTGTCACCGCCTTTCGCACTGCGGGCAGAAACAAAAGCAAAACGAGGGTCAGCAGGAAATCGAACCAGAAGTAGGGATTCGTCAGCGTGTCGCTCACCCAGAAGCAGGAGGCCGTCCACAGGGCGTACTCCAGCGCTGTGAAGGCCAGTACCGTTCCGTAAAACCGGCGCAGCCGCCCGTTTTCCGTCCGTTTCGCCCAGACGAGCCCCCGCACAGCGCACCACGCCAGCATCATCGTCAAGCCGCACATGAGGACGTTGAAAAGCAGATCGCCGTAGGTGACATACAGCCCAAACTGCGGCAGGCAGAACACCGGCGCCAGCCAGCACAGCCCCGTCCGGGACTGCCGCTCCCCCGCGTCGGGCAGCGTCAGCGTCAGGGCGAGCAAAAAGACATAGCTGGCCAGCCACGCAAGGTCGGAGACGTAAAAAACCTGCGGTGTCTCCTGCCGCAGCAGCAGATGCAGCGTCCAGTAGAGGGTGCCCAGGGCGAAGGTGCCGTAAAAGCAGGTCAGCAGAAACCACGGCTGTTCGCGGCTTTTGAGATACGCCCGCAAAGCGGCGCAGAAGCCCGCCGTCACGGCGAGAAACTGCGAGAGATAGTCCCAAAACTCAATCATCGTACCGCTCCTCGTCCGCCGAGTCCCCCTCATGCCCGCGCAGGCGGACGCACAGCACCGTGACGCACACGCCTAACGCGAAGGCCAGCAGACCCACCACGAGATAGCCAAGGCTCCGGCCGCTGAAAATGCTGGCTGCCATGCCGACGCCCAGCGCCGCGTCGGAAAATCCCTCCGTGATGCCGGGCATGACCAGCGCGAGGGAGACGATCATGACGAAACAGGCCGCTGTACCGGCGCAAAAGATCCCACGGGCCCGGCGGCGCTGCCGCTCCCGCTCCAGTTCCCTCGCCCGCCGCTTGGCCTCGGCCAGTCGTTCAGCCGTTGTACGCATCCGTGATTCCCTCCTGTTCCAGCCGCTTTCGCAGCGCGATTTTTCCACGGTAAATGAGGTCTGCCACCTGCTTTTCCCGCTTACCCATGACGGCGGCGGTCTCCGCGTGGCTCAGTCCCTCGAAATAGACAAGGAACAGCGCCTCCCGGTAGTCCTCGTGCAGCTCTGCCATGCAGGTCCGCAGGAGCCGCGCCCGCTCCGCCGATTGCACAGCTTCCTCCACCAGCTCCCGGGCCTCCGGTTCCTCCGTCAGCGCATCCAGCGAAAAGCAGTTTCTCGCTCTCTTTTTGTGCAGCAGCCGCAGGGCCATGTGCCGCGCTGACTGGTAGAGGTAGGTGCGAAAGCCGCCGTCCCGGATGGCCGGCCTTTTGGCGATGAGATAGGCAAAGGCCTCGATCATCAGATCCTCCGCCTCGTGAAGGTCGCAGAGGTAGCCGTCCAGATAGAGGGTCAGCTTGGTGCCGTAACGCTCCATAAGCGCGCCCAAGGCGTCCTCGTCTCCGCTGAGGTAGCGGCGGTATAAAAGTTCGTCTGTCATCTCTCCGCCGCCTCCCTTCGCCGCGTTTTTCATGATTATAACACGCCCCATGCGCCCTTGTCGATAGAATTGATATACCCGAAAGGCTCCTGCCATCAGTTCCACGCCCCAGGTCATCGCCGCCCGCGCCAGCAAAAAGCGGATAAAACACTTGAAGGCCAATTCCGGTTTCTTCATTTCCGCATTGAACGTCTTTTACCTACCATCTCTTGACAGTAGGTAATCATTCTTTGCCGACGCGTAGCGTAAAGAAACGTTCCGCTGTGTTGCGGCACAGTAGTCACAGGCAAAAAGGAAATCCCGCCCCTTTTCGGAAATTTGCCATTTATAATTTGATATATTTCCGAAACGTGTTAACATTCTTCCGAATGTTGGACATAATAGAATCAACAGATCATTTCAAGGAGACAAGCAAATGGCTGACTTTATGTTTGTAAAAGATGCGGCTGCGCTTTGGAATATTAGTGAACGACAGGTTAGCGGGCTTTGCAGTCGCGGAAAGATTCCCGGAGCAGTAAAGCAGGGACGTTCTTGGATGATCCCGACAACTGCCGAAAAGCCCGCTGATCAGCGAGTCAAATCCGGAGCCTAAATGGAATGTCCATCTCCTTGAATTTCGATATGCTTATCTGCTGGAATTTCCAACGTAGAAGCAAGTCCAATATCTTCTGCCAAGGTAATGGTATTCTTTTCACCGGTAGCATTCTCGATCGCCGTCCGTAATTCCGCTTCTGTTGTAATCCCATTGTTTTCCGCCCATGCTGTCGGAACCAGCGTGAACATCAACGTCAGTGACAACAATATTGCAAAAATTCGCTGTTTCATCACTTTTACCTCCTATATTTCCTTCTATTTGATCCGCTTCCGCAGGTTTAAACAAAAAAACAGACGCCTTCAAGGCATGGTTTTACCCATGCCTGAAAGCGCCTTTGCTTTATATTCTGCGGACAGCGTAAAGCAGCGAACGCCGCTTGCTCTGTCCTGGCCTATTCTGTTTTTCGGAACTTGCCGGAGCATCATGCGCATCAGAACCTTTGGAGGGGTCAGCGCGGAGCTATGGAACCAGGGGGAATGGCGGCTGTCCGCCGTTGGCAGCTGGCTGGCCCGGAGGGCCCCGTAGCTTTGCGTCGCCGGCTTGCGCCGGGTTTGCCCATAAATTTTACTAAAGAAAGCAGCAGATTGCTCTTTTCCAGTCAATAGGCGTTTTTTATAAAATTCAACCGTTTTCTTTGTGTTTTTCGAGCCTTTTTCCGCTCAGAAATCACGCTTGCGCTCCCCGCATGGTGCGGGAATCCGCCGTCGGTCCTCCCGGCTTCTGTGCTCTTTACACCCAAATGCCGGAGGCCCTCCTTGGAGCAGCAGTGTACCCGCGGCAAAGTCCCGTCGATTTTCATTGCCATACCGATGGAACCGTGGTATACTATTCCCGTTGAAAAAACAAAACGAAGGAGAGATGACCATGGATCCCATCAACGAGATCGAACTGGAGGACTGCCCCGTATGCCGCGGCGCCGGTTATATTGAGGACGAGCAGGGCTGGTGCATGTATGCGTGCTGCCTGAACTGCGGCACGGAGACCGCCCACGTCAGCTACAAGACGCCGGAGGAGCGGCTGGAGGCCGCCCGTCAGGCTGCCTACCTGTGGAACATCGGCAAGGTGATCCACAACGGCATGTGTGACTGACCCCCACGCAAAAAACGCGCAAGTGAGAGCACTTGCGCGTTTTTCCTTTGGCTGATACAATACAGAAAAAAGCTTCCGGGAGGAACACAGTATGATTCGTGAGATCTGCAGGGATGAGACGTTTCTCGCCCAGAAGGCCGCCCCCGCCACGGCGGATGATCTGGCCACAGCCCAGGACCTGCTGGACACCCTGACCGCCCATAAGGACGGCTGCGTGGGCATGGCGGCCAACATGATCGGCGTTTGTAAGCGCATCATCGCCTTCGACAACGAGGGGGCGTACATGGTGATGTTCAATCCCGTCATCATCCGGCAGTCCGGGCCGTATGAGACCCAGGAGGGCTGCCTCTCCCTCACCGGCGTCCGGAAAACAAAACGGTTTCAGACCGTCAAGGTCCAGTGGCAGAACGAAAAATTCCAGACCCGGCTGAAAACCTTCACCGGCTGGACGGCGGAGATCATCCAGCACGAGATCGACCACTGCGAGGGGATTTTGATATGATTCTTTATTTTTCCGGCACCGGGAACAGCGGCTACGCGGCCCGGCGCATTGCCGATGGGCTGGGCGAGCCGCTGCTGTGCCTGAACGACCGCATCAAAGCCGGAGATACCGCCCCGGTGGAGACTGGGGAGCGGCTGGTGATCGTCACGCCCACCTACGCCTGGCGGATCCCCCGCATCGTGGAGGACTGGCTGCTGCACACGGAGCTGACCGGGGCGAAGCGGGCATGGTTCGTCATGACCTGCGGCAGCGAGATCGGCGATGCCGATCGGTACAACCGCCGTCTCTGTCAGGCAAAAGGTCTCGCCTGCATGGGCACGGCGCAGATCGTCATGCCGGAGAACTACATCGCCATGTTCAACGCCCCTCAGGTGGAGGAAGCCCGGCAGATCGTGGCCAGAGCGGAGCCGGACATAGACGGCGCGATCGCCGCCGTCCGGGAAAACCGGGCCTTTCCCCCACCCCGGAGGAAGTTCTATGACCGCTTCATGAGCGGGCCGGTGAATCCCATCTTCTATTCCTGCTTTGTAAAGGCAAATGCCTTCACTGTCGGAAATGCCTGCACCGGCTGCGGACAGTGCGTCCGGCGCTGCCCCACCAACAACATCACCCTGCAAAACGGGAAACCCGTCTGGGGGCAGAACTGCACCCACTGCATGGCCTGCATCTGCTACTGCCCCACAGAGGCCATCGAGTACGGCAAAAAGAGCCTCGGCAAGCCACGGTATCATTTTGAAGCGCTGTGAGAGACTTCTGAACACGCAATTGCAGACTATGCGCAGGGCAGCCGCCCTGCGCATAGTTTTTGTTGGAACGAAGAGGCTATATTTAAGAGGTTTTGATCTCGCTTTTTCGCGCACTGCCGCCTCCGGTGCGAGCGGAGAAAATCGCGGCAGCTTCCCCCGGCAGCCAAACTTTTTTCTTGCATTTTTCCTCATTTTTTGTAATATTAAACCGTACACCATACACCGATATACAGCAGGAGAACTCTTTTTGACTCCGAGGATTTTTTATGAAACGCGATGACAAGCTGTTTTCCATTGGGCGTGACCCGCCGCATCATCCTTCACTATGAGGAACGGGGGCTGATCGAACCGGATAAGCGGGATGACGCCACCAACAACCGCTACTACACCATTGACACCTTTACCAAGCTGCGGAGCATCCGCAGTCTGCAGAATCTGGGACTGACGCTGGATGAGATCCGGGATTACTACAACGATTCCACGGATCTGATGCCGCTCATTCGCCGGATGGAGGAAATGCGGGACCAGCTGAATCTCAACATCGAAAAGCTGTACGAGCGGGCCAAGGTATCCTCCGCTCAGGTCAAGGAGCTGGAGCTGCCGCAGCAGCTCATATACCGCCGCACCTACCGCAGCGATAACGTGGCGGACAAGACCGTCCTGCTCCGCAACACGGCTTTGGAGGCCATGCGGGCCCACGGTACGGATATCACCCGGCGGATGTACTTCATCCAGTTCCCTATCGACCGCCCGGCCGAGGTGTCCTTCTGCGTGGCCGTTCCCCCGGGCAGTGAGGGAGAATATGTGGAGACCACAGCGCCTATGCAGGCCATCTGCATCTATCACCACGGTGCGTATGAGGAGCTCCCCGCCGTGGGCCGCCAGCTTCTGGACTACGCCAAGGCACACGGCCTGACGCCGCAGGGCATCCTGCGCCATACCTATCTGGAGGGGCCGCCCCAGCATAAGGACCCCGCAAAGTTCATCACTCAGGTCATTCTGCCAATCGTGTAATGGTATTTCGCACAGCGCCTATCTCCATGCCCGCCAGAGTTGTCTCCGGCGGGCACCGTAAAATCAGGCTTCCGCAAGGGCCGGCGGTTCAAAACCGCCGGCCCCTCAGCGTGTCGAAAAAGTTTTTTCGCCTCGCTGAACAAGTTTTCAGAACTTTATAAAAGTTCTGAAAACTTAGGATTTCAATGGCGCAGGACACCCTTCTTGGGTTTCCCGCGCACACCCTTCCTTACCGTCGCGGAGAATTTACCACTTTATCGACAGTCTCCCTATATCGCATCTGCGCAAAAAAGTGCGGATCCCGCCGTCCGAGATTCCGTTTTTTGCATATCCGAACGCCTGCTCCGACCGGGGCGGGACGGAGCATTTTCCGCGTATTTATTTTGCACGAAATTGAAAAACCTCCCACTCTTTTTTCTGCTGCAACTTTTACAAAAGATGAAATGCAGGCAAAAAAGCTGTTGACATTTGGCGTTCACCTTGCTATGATTCAACCAACAAAAACGCGATGACACAGAGTAGTAAGCAGGGCGATCCTCTCAGAGAAGTGCCGGTTGGTGCGAGGCACAGCGCGATCAAGCTGCCGAACTGGCTGTACAGCGGCTGCGTCGAATTGAAAGTAGATGCAGACGGGAGCTCCCGTTACAGTAGCAGGGATATGATGGTATCCCGTTGAGTGTGTTTCCAATACAGGAAACAAAGAAGAGTGGTACCGCGGAGGGTTTTCTACCTTTCGTCTCTTCTGCCAACCGGCAGGAGCGACGAAAGGTTTTTTGTTTTTCCTGCCAACCATCGGACAACATTTGCAGGAGGAAGAAATCATGAAAACCAACACCAAAGTTCCCAAGACACCCTTCTTTGCCGCTTTTTCCGTGGGCGCGGTCCTGTTCTCCGCTCACGCAGGCGGCGGCTTCGCCACCGGCAACCAGGCCAACACCTATTACGTGGGTCTGGGCTGGACCGGCATCATCTCCGCCATCGCGGCCATGCTGCTTTTGACCCTTACCATGCGGGAGGCCATGATCATGTACAACTCCCGTGGCCTGACGAGCTACAAGCAGCTTTTTGAAACGCTGTACCATCCCTTTGACAAGATCGAATGGGCCTTCGAGTTATTCTTCTACATCATGGTGCTGATGGCCGTCGCCGCCGCCATCTCCGGCGCAGCCTCCGCCCTGAATAACTACTTCACCATCAACTACTACATTGGCGTTGCCATTGTCGGCGTCATCGTCCTGATGCTCACCATCTTCGGCGCAGGCATCGTCCGGGCCGCCTCCACCTACATGGGCATGGCCATTCTGGTCACCGCCATCAGCATCTATGTCATCGGCATCTTCAAGAGCGACAGCAGCATCTTCTCCGTCCTCGCCGCCGACTTTGAGACCACAGGCTTCATGAATATGCCCAAGGCCATCCTCAACGCCTTTACCTACGCCGGTTTCCAGTGCGTGACGCTGCCCACCATGATCGCCTGCGGCACCACCATGAAAAACAAAGCGGGCTGCGCCAAGGCCATGTGGATCTCCTTTGTGATGAACGCCGTCGCCCTGGTCCTCTCCGTGTTCATGCTCATGAGCTGGCAGAGCGTTTACACTGCCGTGGAGGGCGGCTCCACCATCCCCACCCTCACCGTCTGCAAGATCATCGGCATCCCCGCTATGGTGGCCGTTTACGGCACCTGCCTGCTCCTCTGCCTCATCTCCACCGGCGTGACCACCATCTTCGGCTTTGTGGCCCGGTTTGAAAAGCTCCCCGTGTTCAGCGGCATCCAGTCCGCCCCGGTCCGCAGCGCCATCGTTTCCGCATTCATCATCGTCCTCTCCATGACCATCTCCATGGCCGGCCTCACCAACATCATCAAGTACGGCTACGGCTACTGCGGCTATCTGGGCATCGCCGTTGTGGTGGTCCCCTTCCTGACCGTTGGCGTATACAAGAACCGTAAATACTGCAAGGAGCACGCCTTCGCCAATGCCAACGCCGAGGAGGAAGCCGCTCCCGCCGTTCGCAGCAGCGTCCGTGCCAATCCGGTGACCGCAGACTGAACCCGTCCCATCAGCCAAGCATTTTTTTACGAGGTGTTTATTATGCAAAAAGCTCTTTTTCCGGGATATACCGTAGGCCCTGACGCCTATGAGGATATTGTCAATATCTGCTCTGCCTATGGCAAAAAGGCCGCTATCATCGGCGGCAGGAAGGCGCTGGCCGCCGCGGAGCCTCAGATCCGCAAGGCGGTGGAAGGCTCCGGCATTGAGATCATCGGCACCTTCTGGTACGGCGGCGAGGCCTCCCGCGAAAACATGGATATGCTCCGGCCTCAGGTGGCGGACGCCGACATGATCTTCGCAGTGGGCGGCGGCAAGGCCATCGACACCTGCAAGGTGCTGGCCCACGAGACCAACCGGCCCTTCTTCACCTTCCCCACCATCGCCTCCACCTGCGCCTCCTGCACCAGTTTGGGCATCGTGTACCATCCTGACGGCAGCCTGCGGGAATACTCCTTCTCCAAGATCCCGCCCAACCACATTTTCATCAACACGGAGATCATCGCCAATGCCCCGGCCCGCTACCTGTGGGCCGGCATGGGGGATACCATGGCCAAGCACTATGAGTGCACCATCTCCTCCCGCAACGATGTGCCCGCCCACTCCGACGCCATGGGCATCGCCCTCAGCTCCATGTGCGCCGCCCCCATCCTCCGCTGGGGCAAGCAGGCCATGGCGGACTGCGAGGCCCACAAAGTCACCCCGGAGCTGACGGAGATCATCGAGGCCATCATCATCTCCACCGGCTATGTCTCCAACTTCGTTCAGGTGGACTACACCACCGGCATGGCCCACGCCATGTACAACGGCTTCACGATCCTGCCCTCCACAGAGGAATACCACCATCTCCACGGCGAGGTAGTCTCCTACGGTATCCTGGTCATGCTCACCGCCGACAAGCAGTACGCGGAGCGGGACCGGCTGCTGGCCTTCAACCGCTCCATCGGCCTGCCCACCCATCTGGCGGACATCCACGCCAGACCGGAGGACCTTCCCGCCGTTACGGAAAAGGCGCTGGCGGGCATCGACGTCCGGGTCTGGCCCTACCCCGTCGCCCAGCAAATGCTGATCGACGCGGTGATGGAGTTGGAGCAGGTCGGCTGATCCGGCAAGGCGGACCGTTTCCGCCAGAAAAAGTCAGAAAACCCCCGGAGCAACCGGTCTTGATCGACCGCTGCTCCGGGGGTCATCCTTTCATTTGGGGAGAGAAACAGCAGAATCTTGATCGAAGCGGCATGGGAGATCCCGCCTGCCCGCCACAAGAAAAAGCCCCGTCCGGCGCAATCACACAGATTCCTGCTTCTCCCGCTCGCTGATTTTACATTCAAAGCGGTCCTTGTTGGAATCCTGCGGGATGGGGGTGGGATAGCCGCCGCCGAAGCAGGCCGTGCAAAAGCCGCTCTCCGTGTGGTCGGCCAGCTTCACCACGTCGCTGAGGCTGAGATAGCCGAGAGAATCCACACCGATGATTTCAGCGATCTCCTCAACCGTGTGGTGGTTGGCGATGAGCTTGTTTTTGTCGTCAATATCCGTGCCGTAGTAGCATTCGGACACAAAGGGCGGCGCGCTGACCCGCATGTGGATCTCCTTCGCGCCGGCCCTGCGCAGCAGGTCGATGGTGCGGCGGCAGGTGGTGCCCCGGACGATGGAGTCATCGATCAGCACCACGCGCTTGCCCCCCACCACGGAGCGGATGGGGTTCAGCTTGATATTGACCTCATTTTCCCGCATATCCTGCGTGGGAGAAATAAAGGTGCGGCCGATGTATTTGTTCTTGATAAAGCCCATGCCGTAGGGGATTCCGGACTGCCGGGCGTAGCCCATGGCAGCGTCCAGACCGGAGTCCGGCACGCCGATGACGATGTCCGCCTGCACGGGATGCTCCAGCGCGAGGAACGCACCGGCCCGCTGACGGGCCACATGAACGCTGCTGCCGTCGATCACGGAGTCGGGGCGGGCAAAGTAGATGAACTCAAAGACGCACAGTCTCCGGGGCGCGATGCCACAGTGGGATCTGTCGGACTTGACGCCGTTTTTGTCCGCCACCACGATCTCTCCGGGCAGAATATCCCGCTCAAAGCTGGCGCCCACGGCGTCCAGTCCGCAGCTTTCAGAGGCGAACACCACGCTGCCGTCCTTCAGCCTCCCCATGCACAAGGGACGGAAGCCGTGAGGGTCCCGGACGGCGATCAGCTTGCTGGGGGACGAAATGACCAGAGAATACGCCCCCACCAGACGGTCCATGGCGGCGGAAACCGCCTCCTCGATGGAGCCGTGCTTCAGCCGCTCCTGCACAATGATGTAGGCGATGACCTCGGAATCAGTGGTGGTATGGAAGATCGACCCCTGACTCTCCAGCTGGAGGCGCAGCTCCTGGGAGTTGGTCAGGTTGCCATTGTGGGCCAGCGCCATGCGGCCCTTATAGTGGTTGACCAGAATGGGCTGGACGTTGCGCTTGTTGTCCGAACCGGTGGTACCGTAGCGCACATGGCCGACGGCGATGTTGCCAAGCCCCAGAGAGCGAAGCCGCTCCTTGGGAAACACATCGCTGACCAGACCCACGTCCCGCCAGGAGCGGAACAGGCCGTCATCGTTGACAACGATACCGGCACTTTCCTGTCCGCGGTGCTGAAGGGCGTACAGAGCGTAATAGGCTAACGAGGCCACATCGGCGGTGACATTGGAGTAAACGCCGAATACGCCGCATTCCTCGTGGAGGTGGCGGTCATCGCCGGCAGCCGGAGCCGCCTTATCAAGATCCGTGCACGCCATAGATTTACTGGGCATCGTGATCCAGCAGACGCTTCATGATCTCGGCGTAGGCGTCCTCAACGCCGCCCAGATCCCGGCGGAAACGGTCCTTATCCAGCTTTTCATGGGTCTTGGCGTCCCACAGGCGGCAGGTGTCGGGGCTGATCTCGTCAGCCAGCACGATGGACCCGTCGGCCACCTTGCCGAATTCCAGCTTGAAGTCCACCAGCGTCACGCCGCACTCGGCCCAGAACGCCTTCAGCACCTTATTGACAGCGAAGGCATAGTTCTTGATGGTCTCGATCTCCTCTGCCGTGGCCAGTTTCAGGGCCAGCGCGTGATAGGTGTTCAGCAGAGGATCGCCCAGCGCGTCATTCTTATAGGAAAACTCGATGGTGGGCTGATCGAACACGATGCCCTCCTCCACGCCGTAGCGCTTGGCGAAGGAACCGGCGGAGATATTGCGGACAATGACCTCCAAGGGGACGATGGAGACCCGCTTCACCAGCGTTTCCCGCTGGCTCAGCTCCCTGACAAAATGGGTGGGGATGCCAGCCTTTTCCATTTTGGCCATCAGGCGGTTGGTCATCTGGTTGTTGATGACGCCCTTGCCGAGGATGGTGCCCTTTTTCAGACCGTTGAACGCGGTGGCGTCATCCTTGTAATCCACGATGAGCAGCTCGGGATCATCGGTTTTGAATACTTTTTTTGCTTTGCCCTCGTAGATCTGTTCTAACTTCTGCATGTTCTGCTCCTCCTGCGCATCTGCGCATAAAAATGATCAAAAATGTCAATTGGCCGCGTACATCTGCCGGTACGGGTTTTTGCTGTCCGGCGTCACCACGGTGAAGGGCCCGTCCATCAGCGCTTCCGCGTCGCCGCCGAACAGGGCGCACCAGCGCTCCACCAGCGGCCGCAGAAGGGCGGTCTCCTCCTCCGTGGGGGGATGGGGCGTCACCTGATCCGGGAAGCGGATGGCGGAAACATCGCCTCTGAAAATCACGCGCCCGCCGTGCTGTCCCGTGCAGGGGAAATAACCGGCGGCGGGCTTTCCGTCCGTATGCAGTCCCAGCACCAGGATCGTGCCGCCTGCCTGATATTCCCCCAGAAAGCTCCCCGCCCGGCCGCCGATGACGATCACCGGCTGCTGGTCCTGATAGGCCTTCATGTGGATACCTGCCCGATAGCCCGCGTTGCCTTGGACATAGATCTCGCCGCCCCGCATGGCGTAGCCCGCCGTGTCGCCCACGCTGCCGCGGACCACGATAGAGCCGCCGTTCATCGTATCGCCTACGGCGTCCTGCGCGTTGCCGTTGACGGTAAGGGAGCCGCCCCCCAGATACGCGCCCAGGGCGTTGCCGGGGATGCCGTCGATCTCCACCCGGCGTCCGCTCATGCCCGCGCCGATAAACCGCTGCCCAAGGCAGCCGGTGATGCGGCATGACGGCCCGGCAGCCCGGATCGCCTCATTTAAGGCCCGGTAATCCAGACCCTTTGCTTGAATATCCATGAACTATCACACCTCCGCTGTTTTTCCGGTGGATCGGGATTTTTTGCCGGTTACTCTCCGGCGTGGGCCACGCCCAGAATGGACAGCTCCTTTTCCGTCAGCCCCACGGCCCGCAGCATCAGCCGGTTGCCCCGCAGGGCCTCGATGGAATTGATCCCCATGCCGCCCATGATCTCCATGATCTCGTGCTTCCACGCCGTCATCAGATTGATGAGGCGTTCTGTGCCCTCGTCGGGGTCCAGCCGCTTGACCAGCTCCGGGCGCTGCGTGGCGATGCCCCACGCGCATCTGCCGCTCTGACAGGTGCGGCAGAGGTGGCAGCCCATAGCGATCAGCGCCGCCGTGCCGATATAGCAGGCGTCCGCTCCCAGAGCCACGGCCTTGACCACGTCGGCAGAGGAACGGATGCTGCCACCTGCGATCAGGGACACCTGATTGCGGATGCCCTCCTCCCGCAGCCGCTGGTCCACGGCTGCCAGCGCCAGCTCAATGGGGATGCCCACATTGTCGCGGATCCGGGTGGGCGCGGCGCCGGTGCCGCCCCGGAAGCCGTCGATGGCAATGATGTCCGCGCCGCCCCGCGCAATGCCGCTGGCGATGGCCGCGATGTTGTGGACCGCGGCTACCTTGACGATCACCGGTTTCCGGTACTGTGTTGCTTCCTTTAAGGAGCAGATCAGCTGTCGGAGATCCTCGATGGAATAAATATCGTGGTGGGGTGCCGGAGAAATGGCGTCGGACCCCTCCGGGATCATGCGGGTGCGGGAAACATCGCCTACGATCTTCGCCCCCGGCAGGTGTCCGCCGATGCCCGGCTTGGCCCCCTGCCCCATTTTGATCTCAATGGCCGCGCCGGCCATCAGGTAGTTCTCGTGAACGCCGAACCGCCCGGAGGCCACCTGGGTGATGGTGTTGCGCCCATAGCGGTAAAGGTCCTCGTGGAGGCCGCCCTCGCCGGTGTTGTAGCAGATCCCCAGCGCCTCCGCCGCTCTGGCCAGACTTTCGTGGGCGTTGAAGCTGATGGAACCGTAGCTCATGGCGGAGAACAGCACCGGCATGGACAGCTCCAGCTGCGGCGTCAGCTCCGTGATCAGCCGCCCCTGAGCGTCGCGCCGGATGCGCTCCGGCTTCTTGCCCAGAAACACCCGGGTCTCCATCGGCTCCCGCAGCGGGTCGATGGGCGGGTTCGTGACCTGGGAGGCGTTGAGCAGCAGACGGTCCCAGTAGACCGGCAGCTCCTTGGGGCTGCCCATGGAGGACAGCAGCACGCCGCCGGTGGCGGCCTGCTTCCAGATCTCCTCCACGGCATCGGAGGACCAGTTGGCGCTCTCCCGCAGAGTGCAGAGGTTTTTCTCGATCTTCAAAGCGTGGGTGGGACAGTACGCCACGCACCGCTGGCAGTCCACACATTTGCTCTCATCCGCCAGCATCCGGCCGTGGGTCTCGTCAAAGCGGTGAACGCCGTTGGGACATTGCTCCACGCAGACCTTGCAGTTGACGCAGCGCTGCGGATCCCGCACCACTTCAAATTGCGGCGGCACATAGAAATTTTTCATCAGTAAGTCCCTTCTTTCAACCGGACGATGACCGGCTCACCGCCCATGGGCGCCCATATATTCTCCGCGTCAGGCTCCATGACCCGGATGGCCGCCTCCTCGCTGGAAATGAACACCCGGTCATCCTTTTCGCCTACCACCATGCTCCGCAGCTTCAACCGGTCATTCAGCGCCATCAGTCCGCCGGAAAAACCGAGAATGATGGAGAACGGCCCCGTCAGCAACAGGCTGGGAAACACCTTGCGGAGATATGTCAGCCGTTCCGCCTCCTGCGGTTTCATGCGCTCGATGGTGCTCCAGAAGGGAGCCGCCATCACGGAGGCTGTCTCCTCCAGCGTCAGTCCCTGCCGCCGCAGCAGGTAGTCCGCGATGTACGCCATGACCTCCGTATCCGTTTGCAGCGTGCACTGATAGCCGAACATCTCCACGCAGCGGCGGTTGGCGTCATAAGATGAGATCTCGCCGTTGTGCACCACAGACCACTCCAGCAGGGAGAACGGGTGGGCACCGCCCCACCAGCCGGGGGTGTTGGTTGGATAGCGGCCGTGGGCCGTCCAGCAGTACGCCTCATACTCCTCAAGGCGGTAGAACCGGCCCACGTCCTCCGGATAGCCCACCGCCTTGAAAGTCCCCATATTTTTGCCGCTGGAAAACACGTATGCGCCCCGAAGCTCCGCGTTGATCTTCGTCACGATGCGCGCCACGTATTCCTCCGCGTCCAGCTGCAGCCGGTTCAGAACGGACTGCATAGGTGCCAGAAAATACCGCCAGATCAGGGGCACATCGGTGATCTCCGGGATCTGCCGGATGGGAATGTGCTCCGCCTTGACGATCTCAAAGCCCTCCTTCAGCAGCGCCTCGCAGGTCTTGCGGGTATCCCGGCTGTCAAAGAAGATGTGGAAGGCATAGTAGTCCCGGTACTCCGGATAAATGCCGTATGCGGCGAAGCCGCCGCCCAGACCGTTGGAGCGGTCATGCATGGGGATCATGCTCTCCACGATCTTCTCTCCCGTCATCCGGCGGCCCTCCCGGGAGATCACAGCGGAGATCGCGCATCCGGACGGGATGCGGACCTGCCCTTCTCTTTTCATGATGTTCACCTTCCTCAAAACGGCGTTTTTTCCGTTACGAAAAAAGACGTCCATTTTTCAGCAGAGGGCTGTGCCTCTTGCCAAAAAATGAACGTCATTGCTCATCAAATATACAAATGATTTGTTATCATACTATAAGTGTTCTGTCTTGTCAATCCTTTTGAACTACCCACAACTGAAGTCGCAGGCTTCCGGCAGCGGTGAAGCCGCTGTTCAGCGAAGTGAAAAGACTTTTTCACCCCGCTAAGGCAAAGCCGCCCGGTCATGGCGACAGTTGAGCAAGCACTTTCCCTGTGACAACGCGCATCCCCGGCTTTTATCACTATACATTCAAGTTCAGACGTGCTATCATGTGCAAAACAGGCGAATGTCGAAGTGAAAACGAAGCAGAAAATTTCAAGCAACTAATTTGAAGCGATTGAGGGACGCGTTATGAAAATCAGAAAGTACAGTGAAAATGATGTACCCGCCATGGTACATATTTGGAATGAAGTTGTCGAAGAGGGCGTTGCCTTTCCGCAGCTGGAGCTTCTCGACAAGGAAAGCGGCAGGGCATTCTTTGCCGCACAGACGTACTGTGGTGTGGCAAATGACAACGGAACGGTTGTCGGGCTTTATATTCTCCACCCGAACAATGTCGGCCGGTGCGGGCACATTGCCAATGCGAGCTATGCGGTCGACTCCGCCTGCCGGGGAAAGCACATCGGAGAACAGCTGGTTTCCGATTGCCTTGTACAGGCCAAAAACAACGGCTTCAAGCTAATGCAGTTCAATGCCGTGGTTGAAAGCAATACCCACGCCCGACACTTATATAAACGTCTTGGCTTTGTGCAGGTAGGAATGATCCCAAACGGATTTCTTATGAAGGACGGCTCCTACCAGAATATTTTCCTGTATTACCATGTGCTGTGACCATTCCGCCCCGCAGCAAGGGGACTCCCCTTCCTCGGTCACAGTTGGAGGCTGAATACATCGTTTGTGGACGCACAGATATGCGCAAAGGGATCCGGGGCTTGCGACTCTTGTGCAGCAGAACTATCAGATGGATCCCACAGACAGCAGCTTGTCCCTGTTTTGCGGTAAAAGCCGGAGCCAACTGAAAGCGCTGCTGTGGGAACCGGATGGCTTCATTCTGTTGAGCAAGCAGTTATCCAACAGCAGATATTGGAAGTCCTAATAGATGTGGCCAAGTTGCAAATTATGTCCGTTCCATGTCCCTGCGGCCATGTGGTAAAATTTGCCTTTTTTTCAAGATTTTCCGACACGCTTCTTTCACCCTGTCGGAAAACGGCCCATCAAAATCGCTGGAAACCATTGAAATTACTCACTTTTTTACTGCTGAATCCGTGCTAAAAATTGGTATCTTTTGGGCTGCATTTCAGGAGATTGATTTTGCTTCTGCTGTCGTCTCGTATCAGATGATTGCACGAGCAAAATCGAGTCCTTTATGTGCCGCAGCCCATGCTTTAGTACAGCCTTTTCTTACGATGTAGAGTTCCGAAAACTCGTTCATATCATGCTGTGAAAGATAAAAGTTGTCGCAATATCTGGTCGCATCATCGACACAAACGAGCGGAACTATGGCATCCAGAATGGATTTAATTGCGAGATCATCATTGTCAAAATAGTGTGATTGGTGATGACCGTTTTTCAAAAAATGCGATACAAAAATGACATCAATATTGTCCATTTTTTGATATCCCCGAGGGATAATTGTAAGGATTTTTTCTCCAATTTCGATGATAAAACACTCTGCCAATCTTGAAATTCCACGCGATGTTTTAAGGTTTGGTAATCTTGAAAACTTGAATTGAAAACCAAAATTTTCATCGTATGATGGTTCAAAATCGAAGAGCGTTTTATCAAAACTTACGTCAGACAAATCGTTTTGTCCGACCGATTTGATATCTTCCAGAGCAAACGAAATGCTGTTCAAGGTATCGATAGCTGCGACATATGATTCCTCAATGACGCTTCTACTTAACCGATTATTATTGCATGATTCAACTTTCATCAGTTCGTTCTGCAATAATCTCTTTGCTTTAGAAAGCCGACTAAGTGCCAGTTTTAAATGCTCGATTGCTTCGTAATCAAGGTTCATTTCTGCCACCATTTACGGTTTCTCTAAGAACAATTGCGGAATAAAATCGGTGCCATAGGCTACTTGCGCAACAAGAATTTCACCCTTCAATTCCTTCCTTGCTTGTCTCTTTTCTTTTGCAATTCGCCATCGAGACTGACGATCGCACCGGATTTTGAATGGGTCAAAAGCCTGCGTTTCTGCATCTCGGCGCAGGTGAAATCGAAGTACTCTTCCGAGAATTCGCATTCATTTGATGCCGTAACTTGAGCACGCCTTTTCATCAAAGATTGAGCGGTCAGCGGGCCAAATGTTTGAATGGCCCGCTGAATTTCATAGACAATTTCGTCATGGCATGGGAGCTTTTCAATCATTGCTTGCTCCCGCCGTTCTTATCTATCATCCCACGGATTTGCACGGGGTCAACAAAGAAAATCTCTGGCACCCATTGGGAATCATACTTAATACAGCAGTACAGTGACGGTGTTTTTAGAAGAAATGGAGCATTGTCCATCGCGGTTTTTGAAGAGAAAATGGAGAAAAATCGTTCATCAGGGAGCTTGTCTTTGGGCTTGTTCTTCATGTGTCTGATACGAGCCAGTTCTCTTTGCGCAGCCATCGCCAGTTCTTTTTCTCCATATACCTTATAACCTTATGCATTAGCTTTGGCAGTTGCAAAGCAGCAGGAACAGAGAACACCCCCGCGGTCAGCGTGTTGAAAAAATCTGTTCCCCGCCGGGCTGCGTAACTCTGTTGCTTACTTCGATTTGCTTTGAGGGAAGCACTTCAGGCGGTGGCGGAGACCGCCGAGAACACGTACCCGCCCCGGACCGTGCGGATATAAGTCTGACTGCCGCCCAGCTTTCTGCGGAGATTGGAGACGGTATTCGCCACGACCTTCAGGGTGTCCGCGCTGTCCCGCCCCCACACGGCGGAAAACAGATCCTCCTTGGAAAGCGTGACTCCCGGATTGCTGGCGAGAAACAGCAGCATATTGAACTCGATCCGGGTCAACGCCAGCGCGGTTCCGTTTTGAAACGCCTGCTGGGAACGTCCGTCAATGGTCAGTTCCGGAAAGGTGAGCGTGTGCCGGGAACTGAGGGAGACCCGCTCCGCGGCGATGTCCTCCCGCCGCAGCAGGGCCAGGATCTTTTCCTCCAGCTCCCTCTCTGCCCCATTTGCTTGAATGATGATCATGGTGTGCCTGTGTGTTACTCCGCGTCCAGCTCGTGGAGCAGGTTGACCATCTCGATGGCGCTGACCGCACAGTCGTAGCCCTTATTGCCCGCCTTGGTGCCGGCCCGCTCGATGGCTTGTTCGATATTCTCCGTGGTCAGAACGCCAAAGAGAACGGGCACGCCGCTTTCCAGAGAAACGGAGGCGATTCCCTTGGAAACCTCGTTGCAGACGTAGTCATAGTGGCTGGTGGAACCGCGGATCACCGCGCCCAGGCAAATCACGGCGTCGTACCTGCCGCTCTTTGCCATCTTCGCCGCCACCAGCGGGATCTCAAAGGCTCCCGGAACCCACGCCACATGAACATCGTTCTCCCGAACCTCGTGCCGCAGCAGGCCGTCCAGTGCGCCGCTGAGGAGCTTGGAGGTGATGAATTCGTTGAACCGGGCGGCTACGATGCCCACCTTGATGCTTTTGGAGACCAGCTTTCCCTCGAAAGTTTTCATAATTAAGTACCTCTTTCTTTGTTAATATTTCAAAATGTGTCCCATTCGTGCCTGCTTGGTTTTCAGGTAGAACAAATCATGCGCTGTTGCCGCCATCTGGATCGGAACCCGTTCGGAGATCTCCAGGCCGAACTCGGAGAGCTGATACACCTTGTCCGGGTTGTTGGTCAGCAGGCGCAGGCTCTTGACGCCAAGCTCCCGCAGGATTTGCGCGCCGAGGAAATACTCCCGCTCGTCTCCGTGGAAGCCCAGAGCCAGATTGGCCTCCAGCGTGTCCATGCCCTGCTCCTGCAATTCGTAGGCCCGCAGCTTGTTGATGAGGCCGATGCCCCGGCCCTCCTGCCGCATATAGAGCAGGATGCCCCGGCCCTCGTTTTCAATCTGGGTCATGGCGGCAGCCAACTGCTGTCCGCAGTCACAGCGGAGAGAGCCGAAGGTGTCTCCGGTCAGGCACTCGGAATGGACCCGGCAGAGAATGTCCTTTCCGTCGCCGATGTCGCCCTTCACCAGCGCGACATGGTGCTCGCCGTTCAGGCGGCTCACAAAGCCGTAGGCTTTGAAATCGCCGTATTTCGTGGGCATATTCACCGCCGTGACCTGATCCACCAGCTTTTCGTGGCACTTGCGGTACGCCTGCAGGTCCCGGATGGTGATGAATTTGATGCCGAACTGCTCCGCCAGCGTCATCAGCTCGGCGGTGCGCATCATGGTGCCGTCCTCCCGCATGATCTCGCAGCACAGGCCGCATTCCTTCAACCCCGCCAGACGGCACAGGTCCACGGTGGCCTCCGTATGGCCCTCCCGCTCCAACACGCCGTTTTTCTTCGACAGCAGCGGGAACATGTGGCCCGGTCTGCGGAAATCCTCCGCCTTCGCGCCCTCCTCCACGCAGGCCATCGCCGTCACGGAGCGCTCGGCAGCGGAGATGCCCGTGGAGGTGGAAATGTGGTCAATGGATACCGTGAAGGCCGTTTCGTGGTTATCGGTGTTGTTCTGCACCATCTGGGGGAATTGCAGCTTGCGGACAAAGGCCTCCGACATGGGCATACAGATCAGGCCCTTGCCGTGGGTGGCCATGAAGTTGATGTTCTCCGTGGTGGCAAATTCGGCGGCGCAGATGAAATCGCCCTCGTTTTCACGGTCGGGGTCGTCTGTGACCAGAATGATCTTCCCCTGTCTCAGATCCTCCAGTGCTTCGGGAATGGTATTGAAATTCATAGTAAAAACTCCTTATTAAAAGCCGCAGCGCAGCAGCATTTCTTTTGTGAGGGTGCTTTCGTTTGCGGGGATATGCGGTTTCGATTCTTCCGGACGCAGCAGCTTTTCAATGTACTTGCCTACCACGTCAGTCTCCAGATTCACCGGGTCGCCCCGGCGCCGCTGGTTCAGGTTGGTCTGGGTCACCGTATGTGGGATGGTGGACACGGAAAAGCCCTCGCCGTCCACGGCGGCCACCGTCAGGCTGATGCCGTCGATGGCAATGGAGCCCTTTTCCACCACATAACGCAATATCTCCGGCCCCGCGTGGACGGTGTACCAGACGGCGGTATCGTCCCGGCGGATGTTGGCAATGTGTCCGACACCGTCCACATGGCCTGCTACGATATGTCCGCCGAAGCGGCCGTTGGCGGCCATGGCCCGTTCCAGATTGACCATACTCCCCGCTGCAAGTCCCGCAAGGGACGAGCGGTTCAGCGTCTCGTGCATCACGTCCGCCGAAAAGCCATCGGGAAAAAGCCGGGTCACCGTCAGGCAGATGCCGTTCACGGCGATGCTGTCTCCGATCCGGGTTCCCTCCAAGACGGTTTTCGCCTGGATCGTCAGGACGGCGGAGTGCTGTCCGCGCTTGATATTCTTGATCGTTCCAACTTCTTCTACGATTCCTGTGAACACGGATATTCCACCTCGCTTTCTATCAGAAGATCCTCGCCCAGCCGTTCCATCCGGCTGTTTTTCAATCGGAAGGCATCGTCCGGGGCGGGGACGCCCACGCCCTCCACGGGGGTTTTCGCGTCCCTTCCGCCGAACAGCTTCGGGGCGATATACATCTGCACCTGCTGCACGATGCCGCATTCCAGTGCGGCCCAGTTCAGCGTTCCGCCGCCCTCCAGCAAAATGCTGTCGATCTGTTCCCGCCCCAGCCGCTCCATGAGCTGCCGGAGATCCACATGGCCGTTTTTCTCATTCAGGCAGAGCACCTGACACCCGGCCCGCTGATACACCGCCTGCCTTTCCGGGTCGGCGCAGCAGGTTGCGAGGATGGTCGGGATCTGTTCTGCGGTGATGACCACCTGCGCCTGCGGCGGCGTCCGCAGATGGGTGTCGCAGATGACGCGAACGGGGTTTCGCCCGTTTTCCATGCGGCAGGTCAGGAGAGGATCGTCCGCCAGAACGGTGCCCACGCCTACCATGATGCCCCGGAACCGGTGCCGCTGCTGCTGGACGTGGCTCCGGGCCGTTTCACCTGTGACCCATTTGGATGCACCCGTGAAGGCCGCGATCTTGCCATCCATCGTCATGGCGTATTTCATGGAAACGAAGGGCCGCCCGGTGGTGATGTAGTGGAGAAAGACCTTGTTCAGCGCGTCACATTCCTCCTGCAGAACGTTTTCCGTCACCTCCACGCCGCGAGCGCGCAGGATCGCCACGCCCTTTCCCGCCACCAGCGGATTTGGGTCGGCGGAGCCGATCACCACCCGGCGGATGCCGGATGCCAGGATCGCATCCACGCAGGGCGGCTGCTTTCCGTGATGGCAGCAGGGCTCCAGCGTCACATACATGGTGGCTCCGGCGGGGTCGGCGGTGCAGGCTGCCAGCGCATTCCGCTCCGCGTGGGGTTCACCGTACCGCTCGTGCCAGCCCTGTCCGATAACTGCGCCGTCCTTTACGATCACGGCGCCCACCATGGGATTGGGCGCCGTCCAGCCCTGTCCCCGCTCCGCCAGCGCCAAGGCCAGACGCATAGATTCCGCATCGTTCATACTGTTACCTCCCAAAAGAAAAAGCCCTGAACAAATCGTTCAGGGCAAGGCAGAAAGACACACGTGAGGCTGTCGATAAAGTGGTAAATTCTCCGCAACGGTAAGGAAGGGTGTGCGCGGGAAACCCAAGAGGGGTGTCCCGTGCCATTAAAATCCTAAGTTTTCAGAACTTTTATAAAGTTCTGAAAACTTGCTCAGCGGGGAGAAAAGACTTTTTTGACACGCTGACACAAGTATCCTTGTGTAAAAGCAAAGCTCCGGAATGTAAACACATCCCAGAGCAACTTCCACAGACGCAAAGCAGTCCCCTGCGTTGCGTTGTCATCTTCTTTCATCCAGACTGTACTGTCGGCTTCGGAGTTTCACCGAATCATGCCTTGCGGCTCGTGGGCTGTACCACCGGTAGGGAATCACACCCTGCCCTGAAGATTTTCTATTCAATTACGGTGAAAGTATAGCACGGCGGCAAGTGGATTGCAAGGTCATTTTGCAAACCGGGACAAAACCGGGACGGTCAGGCTTTCGGGACGGAAGATCAAATATATGCTCTTCGCACTGCGGCTTCGGCTGTAGGACATGCAGAGAAGCATCGGAAGCACTGGCTTTTTACATGACCCTGTGGTATCATTTCTCATAGAAAGCCGAGAGGCGCAGACAAGAAAAACAGCATCTATTTCACATGCGAGTCTGAGCAGCTCCAGCAAAAACAAGCTGTCTGCGTTTTTTGAAAGGCCACCGTGTGTCTCGGCAGCGGTGAAAACACAATGCACGTTCTCTGAATGAGGTGACCGGATATGGCAAAGAAAATGACGCGGGCTGCGCTGTTTTTCATGATCGGGACGGTCATTTTGACCGCTTTCTACAAAAAGACCGCTTACGGGCCGGCGCTTTCACTTGCCATTACCTTCGGAACGGTTTCCTACCACCTCGTCATGCGGCTGCTGGTGGGATGCGCATTTCAGGCAGTGATGCAGAATCGTGCGGATCTCTACAAGCGGTGGTACCGGGTCGGCAGGCGGGAAATGGCGGTCTATGAAGCGCTGAAGGTAAAGCGGTGGAAGCGCAGAATGCCCACCTATGACAACGCGCTGTTTGATCCGCGTCTGCATACATGGGACGAGGTCGCCCAGGCCATGTGCCAGGCGGAGCTGGTCCATGAAACGATCGCGCTGCTCAGCTTTCTGCCCATTGCGGCGGGACTCCGGTTTGGCGCATACCCGGTATTCATCGTGACCTCCGTTTTGTCCGCCGGGTATGACCTGCTGTTTGTGATGATGCAGCGGTATAACCGTCAGCGGATCATGGCGCTGCTGGAGCGCAAGCGCACATCGTCCGCCTGCGCCAGATGAATCCGTGGCCGATCAGTAAAGGGCCGACGGTGTATCCCTTCTTGGGTTATCTCCGCGCTAAGAGCCGCCTTGCGGCGGTTGCGCCCCGAAACACGCCTGCGGGCGCAGTCCCGCGCACACCCTTCACCCGCAAGGGGTATGCAGCATCCGTAAAGCGGCATAGCCGCTAACGGCTGCCCTACCTTACCGTCGCGGAGAATTCACCACTTTATCGACAGTTTCGTTCCTGTCTTGTCTTGTTTCATTCTGCTGAAAAAATGATTTTTTTCGACTTGAAAACAGCCAAAACCCGCCGGAATAACCGCGGCCGGATTCTGGCGGGCGTCCCTCGGTGGGACAGGAACTGAGAACGATATGAAGCTAAATCGCAAAGGTTTTACATTGATGGAGATGCTGATCGTCATCGCGATCGTTGCCGTGCTGATCTCCGTCGCGGTCCCGGTGCTTTCCTCGCAGTTGGAAAGGAGCCGGGAGACGGTGGATCTGGCCAACGTGCGCTCCGCCTATGCACAGGTCTCCACGGAGGCCCTGCTTGGAAATACCGGCGTCCCCGTCACGGTCAATCTGAAGCAGAAGCAGGCCGGGTGGCAGTCGGCGAACCCCGTGAACATCGGCGGCATCGTCCATTCCAAAAGCGTCGGTGACACGGATAACTGGCAGGGTGATGCCGCGCCGGACGGGACCTGCAAGGTCACCTATGATGAGACCCACGGTGTGGTGCTCATATGGAGCGGAACGGCAGCGCCGGGCAATCCCAGCTATCCGTTCGACACCAAGCACACGGAGTTTTTTGGTGAGGTCCTATATAAAACCGAATTCTGGACAAGGGGGGATATGAACAATAACCCAAATTTTGAGTTCGACTCCCGCTGTCCGGACTCAATCTACATCCCGCAGATCAAAAAAGCACTCGAAGAAAGCACGAGCAACAGCCTTCTGCAGCAGAAGGATTGCACCTGGGCTTTTTTAGGGGACGGGCATGAAGGACAGGAGGCGGACCGCTATCTTTTCTGGACCTCTCTTGACACGAGTAAGGTCGGCCCCGGAGCGAAAATCCCCGTGCTCATCTAGACCGGTGACGGGAAATACTATGTCTCCGAAACTACAACCGGAGGGCGAACAGACGGCAAGGGGATAAAGTATGTCGCGGTGTCGGGTCATCTCTACAAAAATGAGGAGTATGAAGATATTCTGAAGGCCGGCAAGGAATACTTCACCTTGAAAGAAGCCTACGATGCCTATGTAGAGGCTCTGGCGGATCCCAAATATGACGCAGTTCGTGACACACAGGCTTCTGCGCCGTAAGTGGTACCACGGCTTCAGCCCTTGCATCCCAGTCAAATCAAGATATAAAAGCACTTGCGCATAGAGGCAGGTGCTTTTATGGAATCGTCAGGTTTCCCTGTCATTCAACCATTCGCTTGCCTTTTCCTGATTTTCCCTGCTTCTATTATGTACCGTACATCGATGTACGGTACAAGAATTTTTTCGTTTCAAGGGAAATTTTTTTCAAAATGTAGGAAATAGGCGTTTCCTGTTGGTTAAATCGCCAAAACTCTCCTTCGCTCTCTCCTGCGGCCGCTGCCGCCCGGGTCTGACCGGCATTTTCCGCCGCTATCCCCTGTTTTCCGGACGATCCCGCTAAAAAATGCCCAGGAACGTTACGTTCCTGGGCTTTGTCTATGTAGGCTTTTACGCTGATTTAAAAGGTGATGACCTCTTTGTCCGTTTCAAACTGGGCAGGCTCACCGTTTTTGATGCTGCGGATGGTATCCAGCATCTGATTGTTGTGCTCCTCCGCCTTGGGGTCGTTGTTCCAGGTGTTCTCGTACTTGAAGATCACATGGGAGATGGAACGGCCCTTCTTATGCTTGCGGAAGGAGACCTTCAGGTTCGTATACTGGTTGATAAAGCCCAGATTGACCTCGATGACGTTACGCACAAAGTCACCGGCGCTCTTGTACTTATCGTTGCAGTCGAAGAAATCCCGCAGGTAGTCGATGGCCAGCACAATCTCGTCCGGGTCGGTGGAGATATCCGGGAAGGCCGGGGTGTTCTCCCCCTTGATGATGATATTCACCCAGCTTGTCAGCAGCTCAAAGAGGCGGATGGAATAGTTGGTAGGCAGCTTGATGATGCTGTCATAGGAATAAAGGGTGAACATTTCGCTCAGGCCGATGAGGTACGGCTTCAGCTCGTCGCTGAGGCGGTAGGTCAAAGTGCCGTCCTTGTACTCCACGCTGCTGAGCCAGTGGAGGATCTTGTAGTTGGGCTTGCCCTTCTTATCAGGTACTTCCTTGTCCCGAATGAAGATGACCCGCTGCATGAGGCTGATGTTGATGTCCTGCATGGAGCGGTAGACATTGGTCTTAGGCACCTCCAGAAATTCCGCCAGCTGCGAGACATTGACCTTGTAGGTCCGCAGGTCCTTGTCCCCCTTCATGATCTGGGAGACTGCCAGACGGATCAGCTTGGATTCCATCAGCGTCAGATCGGACTGCTTGCTCCGCAGCAGCTCGTTGGCCTGCACGATATTGAAGTCCTTGCTGTAACGGATGGCAATGCCGTTTTCCCCGGGCAGATCGTCCTCCGGTGTCTCCTGGATCAGCGTATAATTGTCACGCTCCTCAGCGTCTGCATTTACATCCGGGATCTGGATCTGTTTTTCTTCCATGTTCTTCTCCTCTGTGCGGCTTTCTGCAAATTCATTAATTATCATATTCTATTTACGAAAAAGAGTCAACCCAATTTTTCGAAGTTTATGTTTTTTCCTTCCTGCCCCTTCGATCAGCCTGCTGCCTGCCCAAGCTGCCGTCCTGCCCTGCCGCGGCAGCCCTTCTGCTATTCACGAGGTTTTGATCTCTCTCCGGTCTCAAGGGCAGCGCAATGTACGAGGTTTTGATCTCCTCTTGGGGATTTACGAGGTTTTGATCTCTCCTATCTCCCGCCGAGGGGCATTTACGAGGCCAATGTCACTCCGGCAGCCTATTTACGAGGTTTTGATCTCGTTCATTGTGCTATTTTCAGCATGATCGTTCGGAATTTCTGTTTATCGGTAAACCCTGTAAAGCATTATTACTTTTCACTGCTTTTTGTAAATTTCAACCCCTCTTATGCGGAGCAGTCCCGTTTTTCCTGCCTCTTTTCCGTCAAAAATCAACGTTTTTCGTAGAAACCGCCCAAACTGATTCCCAACATCTTGTTGCTTTTTTATGAAAGTGAATCACATTTGGTGTCCGTCTCCGGCCTCTCCAGTGTCCCCCCATTTACGAGGTTTTGATCTCGTTTTGGGGATTCCGCACGTCGGTGAGAGATACAAACCTCGTGAATCAGATCTCTGCACCCTGCCAGCAGAGAGATCAAAACCTCGTGCATTAGAGCAGGCCGAAAGTTGACTGAGAGAGATCAAAACCTCGCATATACATTATATATGGTATATAGATTGTCTTTCCTGAGATCAAAACCTCTTAAATCAAGTCTCCCTGGGAGAAAGTGTGAGATCAAAACCTCTTAAATCATGCCGGAACCGGCAATTAGAGAGATCAAAACCTCGTGAATGATGCAGCCTTCCATAAGCAGAACCTGTTCTTAGGCGGCTCAAAAAGATCAAAACCTCGTATATACGCGGGCACCGCCCATTTTTTCATGGTTAAAATGTTCTTAAATTAAAAACTTTTCGAGAAATCGCCTGTGGATCTCCTAAATTTTGTTCCCGGTTTTTTCGTCATTTTTTGAGGGCAAAATAGAGATATTGGCCTCGTAAATCAGCTGATTCCGGTACGAAAAGGGAGATCAAAACCTCGTATCAAAAGATACATCCCTCGTACTTCAGAGATAAAACCCTCGTCTATATACGATACAAACCTCGCAGAAACGAGATACAAACCTCGTACCGGGAGGGGCAATACTTATTAAATAAAAATAATAAAATAGAAAAAGTTCTATAAAAGTAGGAAAAACCGACTGAGGTCCCCTATGGGGACTCAGTCGATTCTGCTTTTCGAAGAAAAAGCTTTCTGATCTTTACAGGGAAATACGTTCCTCTGGCTTTCAGTCAGGAAATTGACTCCATTTCCTTCGATCACGGCGGAGAATCAGACTCTCCGAAGCAAGAAGCAGGGAGAGCAGCGTTTCAATTACGCCTTCTATACGTTTACCCACTCGAATTCCAAGCCTAAAATCTTCAGAACCAGCTATTCTGCCGACACAAACGTGCTGGAACAGGAAAATGCATGGGAGCGCTGACCGAAAAATGGCTTACAGGCAAAAGAACGCAGAGCCAAGATAACGATACTGCCTTGCTCTTTTAGAGTCTCTCGGTTGTTTTACCCTCTTTTTGGCGACATTTGAGTCATGGGTCCGCAGAAAATCTGTAAAACCCGGTTTAGAACGGTGACAGATCGGTTAAGCTGATGATAGGACCTGTTCTTTGGCTGTGGAGCATTCGGGAGCGATTTGAATTCCGCTATGCGAGAATAAGTTTACATAAAACTTTGCGCAGAAGCAAACGGACCCCTGGACCGGCAGAAAATTATGCCAAGTTCGTCTTTGTGTTCCAAAAGGGTCTAAAGCCTTGCGACTTCAAGGGCTCAAGAAAGCAAGGGACACAAAAAATTTGAGCAAATGATAGGGTACTCAATAAGTAAACGATTACGTTATAGAATTCAGCCAATGTCTCATACTCATAAGAGGTCTTACAAGAAGAATTTCCTTGCGTACATCGGAGTCGGCGTTGCCTAAAACAGTATACCCAAATGAGACGGTCCCTGTAAATGAAGGCTATTGCCCGCGGCCTCTCCCCTTCCCGCAAGGAATGACAGTCGAATGACTGGCTTGCGCTTCCACAAAAGCTACTGATCGACAAAAAGCAAATATCATGTCGAAAAAGAAAGCTTCCGAGCCAAACCAATTCTTGTTTCCGATGGTTTGGCTCCTATAATATGCGCAAGATATTTCAAAAATCAATTCCCAATCCTCTTTTGTGTTCCTGTGATCTCCTGAGCCCTTGAAGGTGCAAGGCTTTGGAACCTTTTGAAAAACAAAGTCGAACTGAGACAAAATAAATACTGAACGGAGAAAATGCAGCCCGCTCATTCTCGCAGCTGCTGGGATCTTCCCCTCGTATTTCCGTGGAGGTATAAAGGCGCGGGAAAGCAACGTGAAGATGAAAAAGAAACCCGAAGGAGCGCCCAGATCAGGCACCCCTTCAGGATATTCGAATTCCCTGTTCAGTTTACAGCAGCCCCCGCAGATCCAGATAATCCAGCACAAAACTGGTGCGGACAGCGCCAATACTCGCATTCAGCCGATGGGCCAGCTCCAGCATGGCCTCCTGAGTCCCCGGCAACAGATATACGTTCATCCGATTGGAGCTGAGATTGACGGCGTGATTTTTGGTCAGCGTGTAGATCTCAGCCATTTCGTGCAGCTCATAGTCCGCAGGCAGGTCTGCCAGGGTCTCCTCCATGATCACCGTCAGCATTTTCGGGACGGAATACCGGTTTTCCGCAGCCAACTGCTGCAACCGGTCCATCAGACCGATATTTACCCGCATTTTTACGGGAACACGCTGCTCCGGGCCTTTTGGACGGGCCATTACTGTCCGTTCCGCAGGAGATCGGCCAGCTCCGCGGCCTCCTTGGCCAGCTTATCCAGACTTTCGACAATGGAACCGTCCCCATCGGCAGCGTCCATTTTCCGCAGAGAATTCAGCCGCCGCTTGCTGGAGGTGATTTTAGAGAGGTCAAACGTGACCTTCTCATACTTTCGGATCAGCGTAGCCTTTTGGGTGCGGACCGCCACATCTCCGGCGGGCTTGGCGTGAACCGGCGAAATAATAGCCTCTTCCAGCCGGGCCAGTTCATCTTCCCGGCCGTTGGTCATGCGGGCGGCCTGAGCAGCCCGGTCCGTGATCCGGGTGACATAGGTATGTTCCAGAGCCTTGTCCCCGTTGGACATCTGAATGGCCTTATTGATGGCATTTACATAGAGAACCTGCTCGCTGGGTTCCAGCGGGCAGAGCGACAGGGCCTGCGCATGAGAAATGGTGCCATTTTGGAAGAATTCCTTCACATCGTCGATCAAGGACTTGTCAAACTGGGTGTAACGCTGGACCGTGGAATCCGTCATTTGGGTACGGGACTTGAAATATGCCTCGGCAGCCCGGCGATCTACCTGAAATTTCGCCTGCAAATTGTCCAAATACCGGGAAATGCAGGCTTGAATGGTCTTTGCGTCACCGGAAAGGCCGCGAACCATGATATTTGCCTCATCCAGAATAATGAGTTCGGACAGCTCGTCCAGTCCGGTGTAGGTCTGGGCCTGCACCCGATCCCATTTATGAGCCTTCTGGCCGGTTGGATCGCTTTCCTGCTCCCGTTTTTGCAGCAAACGCAGGGCTTTCACCCGCCGTTCACCGGAAAGCAGCATAAATGTGCCATCCTCCCGCTGACTGACCACGATGTTGTGCAGCAGGCCGTTGCGCTCGATGGCATCCGCAAGCTGCCGGATGCTCTCGTCATCATCGTTGCAGGACCAGAGGTTATGGGGGTTAAATTCAATGTTTCGCAAGAGAATTCGGGTCAATTCCGTGCCTTCGTTCTGGAAGGACATGGCGATCTCCGTTTTTGCCAGGTGATTTTTGGTCGATAATTCCTGGGAACCCTGGGGAATTTGGCTTTTCAGCTTATCAAGCTTACCCATTATTCGTCAGCCTCCTTTTTTGCCAGACGCTGTTTGATCTCGTTCCAAAGCTGCATGTAGTCCACAGAAGGATTGGATTTTTTGGCGTAGCGCACCACCGGTACGGCAGCAATGGTGCTCTCCGGCACGGCGCTGCCCTTGCGGATGCCGGTTTTGAAGAGAACAGAAGCGTATTCCGGGTTTTCCTCGAACATCTGGCGTACCAGATTGACGGCAGCCGTCCGCTCAACTTGGGTCAAAACCACGCCTAAAATGTCTATTTTGACATCTTCTCGGGTTTCCAGATCCAAAATCATGGCCAAAGTGGTCTCAAAACCCTCCAAAGAGAAGTTATCGCACCGGACAGGGATCAAAACCTCGTCGGCGCAGAACAGGGCGCTCATGGTGAGATTGTCCCGGGCGGGAGGGGTGTCGATGACGATATAATCATAATCATCGTTGATATTGGCCAGACAATGGATCAGGAAGGTGTAGTTCTTCATCTTGTACTCGTCCGCCAGCAGATCCAGCTGGTGAACGGCCCGGGGCGTCTGGGCGGTGCTGGGGATGATATGAACGCCCTCCACGTTGGTGGGGTGGATGTAGGGAGCCAGATCCATGCCGCCCAGATCGAAGTTCATGAACATATTGACCAGACCGTGACCCTTGTAGAAGTTCTCGGCCTTCTTGTGCTGGGTCAGCATGTAGGTAGTGTTGGCCTGCTGGTCCATATCCACCACCAGGACCCGTTTTCCCTCGGCGGCCATCAGAGCCGCCAGATTGACTACTGTAGTTGTTTTGCCGGTACCGCCCTTTTCGATGGCGGTTGTCAGGATCAGAGACATAAAACCCCTCCATTTTGCGTGTTTCGGGAGATTTACCCCCGGTTTTGCGGTATTTTTTACGTTCTCATTATAGCTTGCTTTTCATATAACTGTCAATATAAAGCAGTACATTTCTTGGCCATTTTCCAAAAGAAACTCAAATGACACGGACCCTGTAAATGAACTGACAGCAGAACAAACCCACTTGACACGGACCCTATAAATGACAGTCAGGAGCAGCGAACCCAAATGAGACGGTCCCTGTAAATCCGCCTGATCCCGCAGCGGAGTGGGGGACAGCCTCATCATACCACCTGCCGCCCGGTATTTTTTGTCGGAGACTGACAGCTGAGGACTCAAAAGGGATGGGAGGTTTCAGAACAATGCGTTAAAAAATTAACAAGCAAAGGTAAGGTCGATCCCGCTGCTCGCACACGCCTGTTTCCCCTCGGAAACAAATCGTGGCAACCGCAGCCACTTTGTTGTATACTATACAGAAAACCAGCAGGGAAGGAGGGGAGCGCCATGCTTACCGAACAGCTGACCGCCGACGCAGCAGCGCTGCATCAGGCTATCCTGCGCCACGGCGGCGAGGTCTCCCCGTTCTTCTGCGGAAAAGAGCTGGGCTGGGAGCACCGCCGCATCGCTCGGGCCATGGAGGAGCTGGTGGCCGCTGGGATCATAGACCCAGTAGCCGCCGTCCTGCCAAAGCCCCTGAAACAGCGGAAAACGTACACATTCCCGGAGATCCAGGCCATTTTGACCGCATTTCCGGCCTTTGCCCGGGCCGTACACGCCGTGGAACACGCCGCGGGCCGCCGCCTGCCCACGGCGGATCTCAGCGCCCTGACGGAGCTGTTCGACTTCCACGGCCTGTCCCCGGAGGCACTGGAACTGCTGACGGCCCAGTGCTGCGACGAAGCCATCCTCCGGGGCGAGGAGCGCCCCACGGCCCGGCGCATCGAAAAGCTGGGCCTGGAATGGGCGCGTCTGGGCGTGCGCTCCCGGGCGGACGCCGTGGCCGCCGTGCGGTGGATGGCCCGGCGGGAACAGACGGTGGCGGAGGTCCGCCGTCGGCTGCGCCTGTCTCCGGACGCGCGAATCCCGTCGGATGACGCCTACATCGCCGCGTGGCTGGACTGGGGCTTCTCCCCGGCGCTCATCGAGCTGGCCTTTGACCGCACCGTGCTGAACTGCGGCCGCCTGAACTGGAAATATTGTCACGGAATTCTGGAAAGCTGGCGGAAAAACGGCCTGTTCACTATGGCGGATGTTCTGGAAAAGGACGCGCCGCCCCGCAAGCCGGAAACCGCGCCGCCCCGCAAGCCGGAAACCGCGCCGCCCCGCAAGCCGGAAACCGCGCCGGAACCGGAGGACCCGTGGCGCTACATCCCCTGATCCCCCGCGAAAACCGTCATATTCGGACAGAACTTGGTAAGTTCTGTCCGTTTTTTTGTCCTCCCCCGCAAACCACTATATAAAAAAGAATGCCCCGGGCTCTGTTACACAAACCCCTCAATGTTACAACCGTGTAACAAATCGACGCAACCTCTTGCATTTCAAAAAGTCGAATGTTATCTTAGCATTACAAAACAATGTGATCGAAACTTACCCCCGGTTCAGATATTGGGTAGGCTAGCCACGATATGTAAATCGGGGCGGTTAAGAAAACGTTGTTTTGTAAAACAAACTCCCGAACGGGAGAATCTAAAAGGAGGAAACCCCATGAAGAAGTTCCTTTCTCTGGTACTGGCTCTGGTGATGACCATGTCTCTGGTCACCGTCTCTGCTGGTGCCAAGGACTTCACCGACAGCAGCAAGATCCAGTACGCTGAAGCTGTTGACGTGATGTCCGCCGTGAAGGTCATCGATGGTTACACCGATGGTTCCTTCAATCCCTCCGCCACCCTGACCCGTGGCGCTGCTGCCAAGATCATCTGCAACCTGATCCTTGGCCCCACCACCGCATCCGCCCTGGTGGCTGATGCCGCTCCTTACAAGGACGTTCCTACCAACCACACCTTCGCTGGCTACATTGCTTACTGCCAGAAGACCGGCATCATCTCCGGTTACGCTGACGGCACCTTCAAGCCCGCCAACTCCCTGACCGGCTACGCTTTCATGAAGATGCTGCTGGGCGCTCTGGGCTACAAGGCTGATCAGGAAGGCTACACCGGCGCTAACTGGTCCATCAACGTTGCCAAGCGCGCTCTGAACATCGGCCTGGCTGATGATCTGGTGGGCGATTTCAACGGTGTGAAGGCTGTCAACCGTGAAGAGGCTTGCCTGTATGCCTTCAACACCCTGAAGGCTACCATGGTCGAG